>OIWL01000448.1_pt1 | contig 57220 bp, 49 predicted proteins | sample 1587561 | NCBI WGS metagenome assembly OIWL01 (sample SAMEA3888903, study PRJEB22519) | human gut metagenome | biome: human gut; feature: human-associated habitat; material: faeces | place: Denmark | collected 2010 | reverse complement strand
ATTTTTAAAAAATATATAAATAAAAGTTCGGATAAAAAAATTAATTACGTATTTTATTTGCTTTGAAGTGAGCTGACAATGTCTTCAAAATCATTTGTTTCGGCAGAACCGTAGAATACTTCGTCTTGTATAAGCGTGAATATATGAGCCGTTCCGTTATCGCAAGTTATATATACTGTTCCGTATGTTTTAGAATCGGACTTGCTTTTTGTCGTGAATGTAAAATAAGCATAACGTTTACCGTTTATTGAAGTGTATTCAATCTTTTTGTATATTTCGTTTCCCTCGTCTTGAGTTAAATGCTTTGAGTATGCATTTGCAACTGAAGAAAGGTTAGTTTGTTTGAACTCGGAATTGTTTTGGTAAGAATAAATAATTCCCGAAGTTGTGTATGTGTTTATATAAGAAATACCTTGATTTGACTTTGCAAACGGTTTCCATGATGCAGGGACGGAGAACTGATAATTGTCGACTTTTACCGTAGTTAAAGTATCTTCAGGGTCGTTTCTTATCAATTTACCGATTTTTGAAGAATCAAGTTCTTCTGCTTTTATACTGTTTAGAATTGTGTTAAGTTCCATTTCGTCATAATCTAAATTAGTCGTTACGGCAAAATTGTATACATAATCACCTTTTTCAAAGAAAGTATCAACCGTGTATAAATCGGAATTTGTTGAACCCGAAATGGTTTGAGTGTACTTGTATGAATTAGTATCTGTTTCTGATACAGGGGTAAGAGTAGAATATTTTGTACTTGCATATTTTTCTCTTATAGCGTGGTCATGTGTGGCAAGCGAATAAGCAGTCGTGTCGCCTGTTTTTGAATAAATGCTCAATGAGATATGCGCTTTTGATTCATTTTCAGGATCAAAGAATGTGAATTCATTTTCGGGATTATCTTCGTCCATTTGGTAATCGGCAGGTACATAGAAACTTACTTTATATGTATCGTCAGTGATTTCACGGTATTGTCTTGTACCTTCTGTTTTTACCGTAGAAAGATCATAAGTTTCATTATCTATTTTACCGATTTTAAATGAATCCACTAAAGAAAGTATCATATCTTTTGTTGATGTATCGTCATTAATTTTTATAAGTGACGAAACTAAATATTTGTAGTTCTTTGCATAGTATTCGTGTAAATCAACAATTTCCTCTTTATTTTTTGCTTGAAAGTGCATATGCTGTATTCCGTTTGATTCAGGTAACTTTTCTGCATTAACAAGTGTGAGTGAAGATAGAGAATCTTTTATAAATGAATATTCTTCGTCAAAATCAACAGTATCTTCTGTTATAGGACAAACATCTATATATATCGAACTTTCGTCATCGGCGACAAATTTTGTTGTCATTGCGTCAAGAGTTCTGTCAGCCATTTTCATTTGAGTAGGAGTGTCAATGCTCCATAAATAATAGCTGTCACCTGTTTTTGTCATATCGGTGATACCTGTAACGGTAGAAGAATTGTCCATATTTTCTTTTGTTACGAGTATTGCTTGAGTGTCGTTGTCATAACCTACTGTTGCACCGAATGTTTCGGAAATAAATCTTAGCGGAACCATTGTAACGCCGTTTTCGGAAAGTGCAGGTGATTCAAGAAGTGTTTCTGTATGGTCGTTTACAGTTGCAACGATATTGCCGATTTGAAGTTCAATATTTACGGCAGGGTATGTAAGAGTTATTTTTTGAGTATCGCCGTCCCAGTCAACTTTTGCACCGAAAGCCTCTGTTATTACTCTTAACGGTACCAATGTAGTGTTGTTTTCTGTTACATACGGTGTTTCAACTTCTGTTTCAACGCCGTTTATTTTCAGAATACTGTCACCCACGTTGAATGCGATTTCTACTTTGTCATTTGTGTTTTCGTCATTTTCAGCAAGCGCAAAAGGTGCTGCTGAAAGAGTTGTTGTTGCGGCAAGAATTGCAGCGATTAGTTTTTTGTTCATTTTAATACCCCCAATTTATTATTTTAGATTAGGAACGATGTCAGTTGAAATTTGTTCGCCGTTCCTTGTATAAATTACGTTGATACTTCCCGAAGAATATGTATCACGCAATGCTTTATTAAAGTCCACAATGCTGTGTACTTCAACGCCGTTGATAGAGTTTATAACATCACCGTTTGAAAGTGAACTTGACGAAGATGTTTTTACGGTGACGCCTTTTTTTGTCGGCAGACCGATTCGCGCCTCCCATGAATTTTCAAGTGTAACACCTAAATCCGGTCTTATGACTTTTCCGTTTTGCTCAAATTGATTGAGTACATAATTAATCGTGTCAAGCGGGATTGAAAAGTTAATTCCCTCAATTCCGACACCGGCATATTTTGAAGAATTAATACCTATAAGCTGACCTTTCATATTAAGAAGCGGTCCGCCGGAATTACCTGCATTGATAGCGGCGTCAGTTTGAATTAACGGATAATACGCGCTCGGAGTGCTGACGTTAAGTCCGCTTACGATACCTTTTGATGCACTGTTTCGCATTGAAAGCGAAAGGGGAGTGCCGATTGCAACAACGGACTGCCCTGCGAAGATACTGTCCGATTGTGCGAACGATATTGGCTTTAAACCAAGACGGCCAACCTTTACCAAAGCCAAGTCGGAATCTTTGTCGATTGCCTGAATTTGTCCGGCATAGCTTTCGCCGTCGGAGAAAACGACTGTTATGTTGTCAATATCGCTTACAACGTGTGCGTTTGTAAGGATAATACCGCCTGATTTGATAACTACACCTGTACCGTGAGCGGTAAGTTCGTTGTAATTTGAAACAGTCCCTGTCATATATTCGGGTTTGTAATTTCCTACTATGGCAACGACACTTGAACTTGCGTTTTCAATCACTTGAGCAGTGACTGTATCTTCATCGGAATCAATGTAAACACTTCTTGTATTTCCGTCCCAGTTTACGTTTGAACCGAGAGCCTCACTGACCGCTCTAAGCGGTATATACGTCGAATCATTCATAATGAAAGCACCTGTGTTTAAGGCATTTCCGTTTACGAATATGTTTATGTTGTCGGACGCATATGCGGTTGAAGAAATCGCTAACATCAGCGCAGTTGCCGCAATTATTTGTTTTTTCATCATTACCTCCCACAATGTTGTATAATATATAATAAAATTCAAATTATTGTTATATGATACAATGAAAATTTTGTAAAAATATATTTATATAGTATCATAGAGAGTAAAAAAATGCAAGTAAAATTTTGAAGAATAAGGTAAGATAAAAATGACTTTACAAACTACCCATAAAGCGATATAATATTTATAACTATATGCTTTATAGGAGGATGGCAATGAACGATATATTAAAGGACGTGTCTATGGCACACAGGATTGTTGTCAAAGTCGGAACGTCTACGCTTACATATGAACACGGAACAATGAATTTGAAACTTATAGACAGATTGTCTATGGTGCTTTCTGATTTAAGAAATCAAGGCAAGGAGATAATTCTTGTTTCATCGGGTGCGCAGGGAATTGCACTCGGTAAACTCGGTTTGGCTGAAAAGCCGAAAGATACAAAGGGCAAACAAGCCATTGCGGCAGTCGGACAGTGTGAACTGATGTATCTTTACGATAAAATGTTTTCGGGTTACAACAACACCGTTGCACAGGTGCTTTTAACGCGTGAGGATATTGCAATTCCACGCAGAAAGAGAAATATTCAAAATACTGTTACAACGCTTATTGAAATGGGAATAATTCCTGTTGTAAACGAAAATGATACGGTAAGTTATGACGAAATCGAAATCGGCGACAATGATAATTTATCGGCAGTCGTTGCCGACCTTGTTGACGCGGATTTACTTGTACTTTTCTCCGATATTGACGGCTTGTACGACGATGACCCACACAAGAATAAAAACGCAAAATTACTTCCTACAGTATACGATATTGACGAAGTGAGAGATGTTGCAGGCGGTGCGGGAACAAGCAGAGGTACGGGCGGTATGGTGACAAAGCTTGAGGCTGCCGAAAGAGCGACAAATGCCGGTATTCATATGATAATCGCAAACGGAAACAATGTTGATTCACTTTACGATATACTTGACGGAAAGCCTGTCGGAACATTGTTTGTGTCGAAGAATTTCGATAAGGAGGAAGAATGATGAGCGAGCTTTTGGAAAAATGCACTCTTGCAAAAGATGCAGGATATAAAATGGTTTCAGTAAGTACGGTTACAAAGGACAATGCACTTGAGGCTATTGCAAATGCACTTGTAGAACGTGCCGATGAAATTATTGCGGCAAACAACATTGACATAGAAAACGCAAAGAAAAACGGAACACGTCAAGCTATGATTGACAGACTTACTCTTACAAAAGAACGCATTGACGGAATTGCGGAGGGAGTAAGACAGGTCAAAGCACTTGCCGACCCAATCGGTGAAGTAATAAAAATGTGGAAAAGACCAAACGGATTGACTATCGGTCAAAAACGTGTGCCTATGGGCGTTATTGCAATAATTTACGAGGCAAGACCGAATGTAACGGTTGACGCGGCGGTACTTTGCCTTAAAACTTCAAACGCCTGCATTTTAAGAGGCGGAAGTGAGGCAATCAATTCAAACAAAGCCGTTATGAAAATTATGCAGGATGCGGCATACGGTGTCGGAATACCTGAGGGGACACTAAATATAATAGAAGATACTTCGCGTGAAACAGCAACTCAGCTTATGAAAATGAACGGATATGTGGATTTGTTAATCCCACGCGGCGGTAAGGGACTTATTCGTTCGGTTGTTGAAAATGCGACTGTTCCCGTTGTTGAAACGGCGGCAGGTAACTGTCACGTTTATGTTGACGCGGACGCGGATGTTGATATGGCAGTTAAAATTGTGCTTAATGCGAAAGTACAACGTCCGTCTGTGTGCAATGCCGCCGAAACTTTGCTTATAGACAAAAAAATAGCGGATAAATTTATTCCTGTTATGTTCAAGGCACTGAAAGAAAAGAATGTTGAAATCAGAGCCGACCAAAATTCAAAAGCAATATTTGCAGATGTAAATGACGTGACAGACGAGGATTATTATACTGAATATAATGATTATATTATGGCGGTAAAAGTCGTTGACGGAATTGATGAGGCGATTGAGCATATTAATAAGTACAACACAAAACATTCTGAGGCGATTGTTACAAATAATTACGAACATTCGCAAAAGTTCTTGAATGAGGTTGATGCGGCGGCGGTTTATGTTAATGCGTCAACAAGATTTACGGACGGTTTTGAGTTCGGATTTGGTGCTGAAATAGGCATAAGTACACAAAAAATGCACGCAAGAGGTCCAATGGGACTTGAGGCATTGACTTCTATTAAATATATAATTTACGGGGACGGTCAGATAAGAGAATGATAGAGTGGATATTTTTCGATGTCGGTTCAACGCTTGTTGACGAAAGCAAGGCATGGGAAAAACGCGTCAGCGATACGGTAAAAGGGAGCAACATAAGCGTAAGCGAGTTTTATAAATTAATGGACGACTGTGCTTTGAAAAATTTAATTCCGTATGATGACGCTGTTATTATATCGGGATTGAATAGGGCAGAATGGCACAGTGAACTTGAAATGCCTTATGAATATTCTGAAAATGTTTTGTCACAACTGTATGGTAAGTACAAAATCGGAGTTATAGCCAATCAGCCGTTGGGGACACAAAAACGCCTTGAAAAGTACGGCTTGGCAAAGTATATCAGCCTTGTCATATCCTCTGCGGAGGAGGGTGTATCAAAACCCGATATAAGACTTTTTCAAAAAGCACTTGAGAAAGCCGACTGTAAAGGTGAAAATGCTGTGATGGTCGGTGACAGGGTGGATAATGACGTTGCACCGGCTAAAAAGTTGGGTATGAAAACCGTATGCGTAAAACAGGGTATTCACAAGTTAAACACACCTAAAAATGAATTTGAAGTGCCGGATTATACTGTGGATACAATAGAAGAATTATTAAACATATTAAAAGAGGGACACTAAACTGAAATTTAGTGTCCCTCTTTGACGATGGAAGAAAAAACTGTTAATTAAAACAGCTTTTCAAGCAATTTATTGGAGCGTTCGATAAACTTTGTCATTTGTTCTGCCGGCAAAGGACTGTGGCTTATTTTCGCTAAGTCGTAAACATGTTCAATAACAAGATTTGCGTCCTCGTCATTTAATGTATCTATTTTCTTGATAAGTGAGTTGTTTGAATTTAGTACAAGTGTAAATTCATCGTGGAACATATCAGCCATACCTGCCATTTGCTGACCGTAAGCCTTATACATCTCCTGCATACGTCTTGACTGTTCACCAAGCAAAATTACGGCAGGGATTGAATCGTCTTTAAGTGACTGCACTTCGATTTTCAATGTATCGTCCTTGATTTCATTCTTGAACTTTTCGATCAACTTTTCTTCTTGTTCTTTAGTTGAATCGTCTTTTTCTGTGTTGTCCGAAATGTCATTTATGGCGGAATCAATACGTTTGAATTTAACACCCGTCTGTTTCATTTCAACAAGTGAAATAAAATGTGTATCCATCATTGACGGAAGTACAACGGCATTAAGTCCTTGATTTTTGAACATATTGATGTACTGTGATTGAGTTTGCGGATCGGAAACGTAATAAACGTCTTTTTCTTCCTTACCGTCAAGGTACTCGTCCAATGTCAAATATTTACCGTCAATATCCTTATAAATAATTACGTCCTTAACTTTTTCATAGAACTTTTCATCTCTTAAGCAACCGTATTTAATGAAGATATTGATGTAATCCCAATACTTTTCATAGTTTTCACGTTCGTTATTATAAATACTTGCAAGCTTGTCCGCAACTTTCTTTGTAATATGTGAAGAAATTTTCTTAACATAACCGTCATTCTGCAAGAAACTTCTTGATACGTTAAGCGGTAAGTCAGGACAGTCGATAACACCCTTCAAAAGCATTAGAAATTCGGGAATAACTTCTTTTACGTTGTCGGCAACAAATACTTGATTGTTGTATAACTTTATCTGTCCCTCTTGACCTGCAAATTCATGATTGATTTTAGGAAAGTACAAAATACCTTTTAAGTTGAACGGATAGTCTACATTAAGGTGAATCCAGAAAAGCGGTTCGTTGAAGTCCATAAATACGTTTCTGTAAAATTCCTTGTATTCTTCGTCTGTACACTCCGACGGCTTTTTCATCCAAAGCGGTGTTGTGTTGTTGATAGGCTTTGGCTCTGACGGTGTATCGTCCTCGTGCTCGTGTTCATGTTCATGATCATGACCGCAGTCACAGTGATCTTCGTGTTTGTCCTCAGGAACTTCAACATATATTTCAATAGGTAGGAATGCACAATACTTATGAAGAATTTGACGGATTGTGCTTTCTTCAAGAAATTCTTCCGAATCTTCGGCGATGTTAAGAGTTATTGTAGTACCTCTTTCTGTTCTGTCACCGTCTGTTAAGTCAAATTCCATACTTCCGTCACAAGTCCATTTTGCGGCTTTTGCACCGTCTTGATATGAAAGCGAATCAATTTCAACACTGTAGGCAACCATAAACGCACTGTAAAAACCAAGTCCGAAATGACCGATAATTTGAGAACCTTTGTCGTCCTCTTCCTTGTACTTTGAAAGGAAGTCGCTTGCACCCGAAAATGCGATTTGATTGATGTACTTGTCAATTTCTTCGGCAGTCATACCGATACCGTTATCACTGATGACAAGCTTTTTAGCGTCCTTAAATATTGATACGGTAACTTTGAATTTTTCGCTTTCGTCAATTTGAGCTTCACCGATACTTGCAAGTTTCTTTAATTTTGTGACCGCGTCACAACCGTTTGAAACAAGTTCTCTAAGGAAAATATCCTTATCGGAATAAAGCCATTTTTTTATAATAGGGAAAAGATTTTCACTGTCAACTGAAATATTACCTTTTGCCATATAAATCACTCCTTGAAGTTTAATTAATTTACATAATATATATTAATACTCAAAGTAAGATTTGTCAATACAAAATTAGCACTCAACAGATGTGAGTGCTAACAATTTACAATTTATTCATAATATATCCGATTTTAGATGTAACCGTAGATACCTCTGACTGAAACTTCACCGGAAGTGACGTGAATAATACCGTTTTCGGTTTGTACGGCGAGTGAACCGTTTTCGTCAACGTCAACGGCAGTTCCGCGAACCGTTTCGTTTTTGAAAATGACGTTTACTTCTCTGCCGAGCGTGACGCAACACTTTTTGTATTCATCAAGAATTGCACTGAGTCCGCCGTCGAGAAACTTCTTATAATAACATTCAAATTCGTTTAACAATTTTGCGATTAATTCGTTTCGCACATATTTGTGACCGCTTTCGATAAACATTGAAGTAGCCTTGTCGGCGATGTCGTCATCGAATGATTCTGTGTTTACATTTACACCGATACCGCATACAACGTAGTTGACCATATTTATCTCAGCAGACATTTCGGTTAGAATACCGCATATTTTTTTACCGTTAATAACAATGTCGTTAGGCCATTTAATCATTGAATTAAGACCGATAGCCTTGCAGACAGCAAGACCTGCAACGAGCGTTATTTGTGAAACTTCAAGCGGGGAGATTTCGGGCTTTAAAAGGATTGAATGCCAAATACCTATCCCTCTTGGAGAAGTCCAACCGCGTCCGCGACTGCCTTTGCCGTGCGTTTGCACTTCGGCGATAAATACACTGCCGTCCGGCGAGGTATTGCTTTCCTTTGCACGATTGTTTGTCGTGTCGGTTTCATCATATATAAATAAGCTGTGACCGATAAAATCGGTGGTAAGTCCGCTTTTGATGCCGCTTTCGGTTATGATGTCAGGCGAGGAAATAAGGCGGTAGCCTTTGTTTGTGACTGATTCGATTTTGTAACCGCTTTCACGCAATGATTTAATATGCTTCCATATTGCCGTTCTTGAAACGTTCAGCATTTCGCTTATGCGTTCGCCTGAAATATATCCGTCTGCATTTTTTAATATATCTAAAATTTCTTCTTTCAATTAAAATCAACCCTTTCGGGATAAATTATATAATTTTTTGTTAAAAAAATCAATCCTTTTAAATAATTTTGTGTTATTGATTGACAAAATAAAAAAAAGGTGATATAATACTTTATTATTGAATATTAAAAGCAATGATGGAACAAAGTAAGGTATATACCGCCTAAAGAGAGTATCGGTTATTGAGCTGTGAGCCGATACGGTAAGGATTTATTTGAAATTTCATTCCGGAGCTGCATAGGTGAAAGCGGTTTGCAAGTAGTCTGTGACGGGTAGTGCCGTTATACATAATTGAGTGCCGATATTTTATCGGAAGTCGGGTGGTACCGCGGAGTTTGAATTTACACACTTCGTCCCTTATGGGACGGAGTGTTTTTTAATTTATATTGAAAGGAATTTTGAAATGAGAGAAAAGTTAGAAGAAATCAAAAAAAATGCCCTTGATGTACTTCAAAAAGCAACTGACATTGATGCTCTTGAAGAAGCAAGAATAAAGTTTCTCGGTAAAAAGGGTGAACTTACTGCCGTACTAAAAGGTATGGGACAGTTAAGCAAAGAAGAAAGACCGCAAATCGGTGCGCTTGCAAACGAAATTCGCGGTGTAATCGAAAACCACATAGATACGAAGAAAGCGGAAATTTCAGAAAAGCTTGAAGAAATCAAGCTGAAGAGCGAAGTAATCGACGTTACAATGCCGGGTAAGGCACAAAAAACAGGTAAACTTCATCCGCTTACAAAAGTAATGAACAACATTAAAGACACATTTATCGGAATGGGTTTTGAAATCGCGGAAGGTCCGGAAGTTGAGCTTGACTACTACAACTTTGAGGCACTTAACATTCCGCCGAATCACCCTGCACGTGATACTCAGGACACATTCTATATAAACGAAAATACGGTTTTGAGAACACAAACTTCACCTATCCAAGTTCGTGTTATGGAAAAGAAGAAACCGCCTATCAGAATTATAGCACCCGGAAGAGTTTACAGAAGTGACGCGGTTGACGCAACTCACTCACCTGTATTCCACCAAATCGAAGGACTGGTAGTTGATAAAGGTGTTACAATGGCAGATTTAAAGGGTACTCTTGAAATGTTTATCCACCGTCTTTACGGCGAAAATACAAAAGTACGTTTCAGACCTCACCATTTCCCGTTTACAGAGCCGTCAGCCGAAGTTGACGTTTCATGTTTCGCTTGCGGCGGTAAAGGCTGCAGCGTATGTAAAGGCGAGGGCTGGATTGAAGTTTTGGGCTGCGGTATGGTACACGCTAAGGTACTTGCAAACTGCGGTATTGACCCTGAAGTATATTCGGGCTTTGCTTTCGGTATCGGTCTTGAAAGAATTGCAATGGGTAAGTATGATATTAACGACCTTAGACTTTTCTTTGAAAATGATTTGAGATTCTTAGACCAGTTTTAATATATTATTCGGAAATTGAAAGGAATGAAATATAATGAATTTACCTATGAGTTGGCTTAATGACTATATGGATATAGACGTTACGCCGAAAGAATATTCAGACAGACTTACAATGACAGGCTCTAAAGTTGAGGGTTGGGAGAATATGGGCGAATCTGTTCAGAATGTAGTTGCGGGTAAGGTGCTTACCTGTGAAGATCACCCTGACAGTGACCATCTTCATGTGTGTACGGTTGACGCGGGAACAGGCGAGATTTTGCAGATTGTCTGCGGTGCGCCGAATGTAAAAGCGGGTATAATCGTTCCCGTTGCACTTGTCGGTGCGGTACTTCCTGACGGAAAAATTAAAAAAGGCAAGCTTAGAGGCGTTGAATCTTACGGTATGCTTTGCTCACACGATGAACTTGGTATAACAGAGGATATGCTTGGCTATGAACCTGAATACGGTATTCTTATTCTTCCGGACGATATAAAAATCGGTACGGATATTAAGGATATATTCGGTATGAATGAAACTGTCGTTGAATTTGAAATCACTTCAAACAGACCTGATTGTTTCAGCATAATCGGTCTTGCGCGTGAAACAGCGGCATCATTTAATAAAAAGTTCACTATTCCTGAAGTTAAGTTTAACGAAAACAGTGAAAATATCGCCGATACAATCAGCGTTGATGTACAGGACAAGGATAAGTGTAAGAGATACTGTGCAAGAATGGTTAAAAACGTTAAAATCGGTCCGTCACCAAGTTGGATGCAAGAAAGACTTCGTGCGTGCGGTGTAAGACCTATCAACAATATTGTCGATATAACAAACTATGTACTTCTTGAATACGGTCAGCCTATGCACGCATTTGATTTGAGAGATTTACAGGATAACAAAATTATCGTAAGACGTGCAAATGACGGTGAAGTTATAAAGACTCTTGATGAACAGGACAGAACACTTACTTCAAACGACCTTGTAATCGCAGACGGTGGCAGAGCTGTTGCTATTGCAGGTGTTATGGGCGGATTTAACAGTGAAGTTAAGGATGATACAACAACTGTTATTTTTGAATCGGCTACATTTGACGGTGCGTCTGTAAGACTTACAGCACAAAGAGTCGGTCTTAGAACAGAATCATCATCAAGATATGAAAAGGGACTTGACTATAACAATACAGTTCCTGCCGTTGAAAGAGCGTGTCAGCTTGTAGAAACACTTGGCTGCGGTGAAAATGTCGGCGGAATGATTGACGTTATGGGTAACGTAACAGATATGCAGCCGCTTGCTTTCAGACCTGATAAAATTAATGCGTTCCTTGGAACAGACATTCCGACAGAGGATATGGTTAAGTATTTTGACGCACTTGAAATCAAGGTTGACCTTGACAAGATGACTGTAACTCCTCCGTCATTCAGACCTGACCTTGAAGGTGAGGCGGATATTGCGGAAGAAGTTGCGCGTTTCTACGGTTACGATAAAATACCTGTAACACTTCTTTCGGGCGAGGCTACTTGCGGAATGAAAACAGAACGTCAGCAGGTACAGGACAGAGTGAACGAACTTCTTACAGCACAAGGTATGTACGAAATTTACACATACACATTCACAAGTCCGTCAATATTCGATAAACTGAATATTCCGAAAGACAGTGAAATGAGAAACGTTGTAAAAATTACAAATCCGCTTGGCGAGGACACATCGGTAATGCGTACAACTACTATCGCAAGTATGATGGATATATTGTCAAGAAACTATAATTACAGAAATCCGTCTGCCAAGTTGTTTGAAATAGGAAAGATATTTATTCCGACAACGGACGGTGAACTTCCGAACGAACCTGTTAAAATCACAATGGGTATGTACGGCGATAACGTAGATTTCTATGACATTAAGGGTATATGCGAAACAATGTTTGCACAACTTAACGTAAAGAATGTTAAGTATGAGGCCGTAACAGATAACCCGACATTCCACCCGGGAAGATGTGCAAAGATAAGTGCCGGCAATAAGGTAATCGGCATAATCGGTGAAATTCACCCTGCAGTAAGCAGAAAATACGGAATTGAAACTCCTGTATATATTGCCGAATTGGATTTTGAGAATGTATTCCTTAATATTAAGACCGATATTAAGTTTAAGGAACTTCCTAAGTATCCTGCCGTAACTCGTGATATAGCAATGCTTGTTGATAAGACAGTTCCTGTTGCGGATATTGAAAATGTAATCAAAAAGACATCGGGTAAAATGCTTGAAAGCTTGCAGTTGTTTGACGTTTACGAGGGTAAACAGATACCTGAGGGCAAAAAGAGCGTTGCATACAGTGCTATATACAGAAGCGCAGACAGAAGTTTGACAGGTGATGAAGTACAGAAAGTATTTGATAAGGTTGTTAAAAATCTTGAAAATCAAATCGGTGCTCAATTAAGATAAGATATAAAAAACTGCATTTTGATTTTATTCAAAATGCAGTTTTTGTTATTTTGTAGACAAAACCGTTATGTTTTTGTCCGCTTTACTAGATATTGGTGATGTCTTTGTCAAGGTCGGCAAGCTCGGACGCTTTCGGAACGTTGACAAGACCGATTGTTTTTAAGTGTTCGATTTCTTTTGAATTTTGCGGTTTGACACTTGAATCGTGTTTTGGCATTTCGACGTTAATCATATCTTTTTTGATTAAGTCTGCTATCGGCTGAACGTTGTTTTTAATCATTTCGTTTGCAACAAATCGTGCAACGATGTTGCCGCCGATATCGTTTGTGTGGGTGTAATCGCGGTCAGTGCCGTTGTCCCAGAAATAATCCCAAGCTTTTACCGCTCCTGCCGCCTCAAAAAATTCGGTTGTGCGTGACCACAAGTCGATAAACGGTACATTCATTTCGTCACATACGTTTTTAACTGCTGTTCTGTAATCACCGAGCAAGTTAAGAAGTGTTCCGTCCTCTTGGAATATAATTCTGTTGATTGGTGAACATATTATCGGATTTGCACCTTTTTCGCGGACAAAGTTTACAAAATATTTTAAGTTCTCCGTGTATCCGCCGAACGCGTCAAGAGTATCTATTTTTTGGTCGTTGTGACCGAACTCGATAATCAGGAAATCACCATTTTTGATTTTGTCTTTGAATGCGGTGAAATTCACATTTTTAAAATCTTCGGTTGTAGAACCTGATTGAGCGTGGTTTTCAACCGCAATGCCCGTGTTAAAAAATTGCGGAAACATTTGCCCCCAACCGCAGTATGTAGAGGTAGCGTTGTACGGATATTCGGCAGGCTGGTCTGTGACGGTTGAGTCACCGACGATGTAAACTGTCGGAATATTGACAGGCGATACTGCGGAAAGTGCGGTAAAATCACCGTCGCACATAATATCAATTTCAACTCCGTTTACGTTTGTGTAATCTTCGTTGTTTTTGTGGTAGTCACATACGCTTACATTGAAAGTAATGTCTGTGCTTTCTCCTTTGCCAAGATTTATATCCTGTGCCATAAAACGGCGTGACTGCGAAAGTATTGTGAAAACAATATCTTCGTGTGCGGTAACTGTGACAGTTACTTCATAAGTGCCGTTGGGTACGGGTGTTGAAATATGCAGTGGTTCTTTTTCGTAATTCATTTGTGGATTTCCTCTCTTTATTTAATGTGTTTTTATTTTTCCTTTTAAATACATTTCCCAGTATCATATATGGCCGTAAAAAAACTATCTGAAAGCTCGTTTCAGACAGTTCTCACTGACCTAACGGAGAAAGAGGGATTTGAACCCTCGCGCCGGTTACCCGACCTACACCCTTAGCAGGGGCGCCTCTTCAGCCACTTGAGTACTTCTCCAAATGCCTAAATATAAAATGATATGTGCGGTCACTCATTCGTGACGCATGGTTTATTATACAAAAACCTTACGTTCTTGTCAACCCGTTTTTTCGATTTTTTTGTTTTTTTCTTACTATTATAGAAAATATGCCTTACAGAACCCAAATCAGCCCCCAGAATAGCAGAAAAGAGCGCATATCACGCTCTTTTCTGAAACCGCTACGCGGTTACGACGGCTTCAATTCTCTTCTTTACCATCTCGGCAATCTCTGTTGTCTTCATTCCCTGGTATTCCTCATATGGGATCGGGTCGAGAAAATGGACTTCTACCGTTACGGGACGGACGGTATTGGAGTCAAACGGAACAAAACAGTTTTTTAACGCAACCGGCACGATCGGGCATTTTGCTTTTACTGCGATCTTGAAGCTGCCGCTTTTAAACTCCAGCAGCTGGTTTCCCTTTCTGCTCCTCGTTCCTTCCGGAAACAGAATGACGTTTTTGCCTTCTTTTACGACATCGGCCGCCTCATTGATAACCTGCATTGACTGCCGCAGATTCTCCCGGTCCATAAACAGCGCGTGGATGCACGCAAAGACCTGTTTTAAAAACGGAATATGCTCTACCTCTTTTTTGGCAACAACTGTAAAGGTACGCGAGCACGCTCCTGCGATCGCCAGCACATCGTACAGTCCCTGGTGATTCGGATACAGCACAAAACCGTCCTGCTCCGGAAGATTTTCTGCTCCATAGGATTCCACAATGACGTTTCCGCCTTTGTTCGCCCGCTGTACAACAAAGCGCAGCATTTTAAAGTGCTCTTCCAGACTGTACTTGTCCGGATGCGCTGCATGGTAACAGAGCCGGCACCACATCCACGGAACCAGAAGCAGATTCCGCAGCACCATCAGTAAAATTCGTTTCATGTTTTTCTCCCCTTCCCCAAACGAGCAAAACGTGCCTGAGCTTTTTTCTCTCAGGCACGTTTTGCGACGCTGTATTATTCCTGCGTTTTCTCAGAAGCCGTTTCGTTCTCTTTCTCCGAAACCGGAGTCTCCTCGGACGCCTCTTTGTCTCTTACTTTTGCAATGCTGGCAACCTTGATTTCGCCGTCCACATCCATCAGCTTAACGCCGGATGTGATCCGTCCCATCACAGAAATGCCGGAGCATGGCGTACGGATGATGATTCCCTCTGTGGTGATCATCATGATCTCATTATCCTCGTTGACCGCCTTGGAACCGATCAGGTTTCCGGTCTTTTCGGTAATCTTATAGCATTTGACACCCTTGCCGCCGCGGAGCTGTACGGTAAACTCTGCCATCGGCGTCCGTTTGCCCATGCCGTTTTCGGATACGACAAGGAGATAGTCTCCCTGCGTGCAGATCTGCATGCCGACTACTTCATCGCCGTCCAGAAGGTTGATGCCGCGTACACCCATAGAAACACGGCCTGTCGTACGCACATCGTTTTCCTTGAAGCGGATACACTGGCCGAATTTCGTTACCAGAATAATCTCTTTCTCGTTATCAGTTGTCTTAACTTCAATCAGTTCATCATCATCGCGGAGCGCAATGGCAGCAAGACCCGTTTTTCTGACGTTCTCGTATTCTTCGAGCGGCGTCTTCTTCACCAGTCCCTTTTTCGTTGCCATAAACAGATAATGGCCCTTCTCATATTTGCGCATTGGAATAACAGCGGTAATCTTCTCTCCCGGCTGCAGCTGGAGAAGGTTGACAATCGCCGTTCCTCTTGCGGTTCTGGACGCCTCCGGAATCTCGTATGCTTTCAGACGGTAGACTCTTCCCGTATTCGTAAAGAACATCAGGTAATGATGGGTCGTCGTCATCAGAAGCTCCTCGATGTAGTCGTCCTCGATGGTCTGCATGCCCTTGATTCCCTTGCCGCCGCGGTTTTGGCTGCGGAAGTTGTCAACGGTCATACGTTTGATATAGCCCAGTTTCGTCATGGTGATGACAGTATTCTCGCGCGGAATCAGATCCTCCATGGAGAGATCGTACTCATCAAAGCCGATGGAAGTTCTTCTGTCATCGCCGTATTTTTCGGATACGGTCAGAATCTCCCTGCGGATAACGCCAAGAAGCACCTTGCGGTCTGCGAGGATGGCTTTTAACTGCTCGATGCGCGCCATCAGCTCTTTGTACTCGTTCTCGAGCTTCTCCCGTTCCAGACCGGTCAGAGCGCGCAGACGCATGTCTACGATTGCCTGGGCCTGGGCATCACTCAGATCGAAGCGTTCCATCAGGTTCTTCTTCGCCTCTGCCGCATTCGCGGATGCACGGATGATATGGATCACTTCGTCAATATGGTCAAGCGCTTTTAAGAGTCCTTCCAGAATATGGCTTCTCTCCTGCGCTTTGTTCAGGTCGTATTTCGTTCTTCTCGTCACAACCTCTTCCTGGTGCTGCAGATAATACGTCAGCATCTCCAGAAGGTTCATGACTTTCGGCTGATTGTTTACCAGTGCAAGCATGATCACACCAAAGGTATCCTGCATCTGAGTATGTTTGTACAGCTGGTTTAAGATGACGTTTGCATTGGCGTCGCGGCGCAGTTCGATACAGATGCGCATACCCTCACGGTTGGAGTGGTCCGCAATGCCGGTGATGCCGTCGATCTTTTTATCTCTTACCAGCGCGGCGATGTTCTCGATCAGGCGCGCCTTGTTTACCATGTACGGGATCTCGGTTACGATGATCTCGCTCTTTCCGTTCGGCAGTGTCTCGATGTTTGATACCGCACGAACACGGATTTTACCGCGGCCGGTACGGTAGGCCTCGTCGATGCCGCGGGTGCCGAGGATTTCTGCTCCGGTCGGGAAGTCAGGGCCTTTTACAATGCCGAGAATCTCCTCGAGATCTGTCGTACGGTCCTCCTCGATGATATTATCAATAATTTTTACAATGGCACTTACCACCTCGCGCAGATTGTGCGGCGGGATGTTCGTTGCCATACCGACTGCGATACCGGAAGTACCGTTTACCAGAAGGTTCGGGTAGCGGGCCGGCATAACAACAGGCTCTTTTTCGGTTTCATCAAAGTTCGGGGCGAAGTCTACGGTGTCTTTGTTGATATCCGCCAGCATCTCCATCGAGATTTTGCTTAAACGTGCCTCGGTGTATCGCATAGCCGCAGCGCCGTCGCCGTCGACGGAACCAAAGTTTCCATGGCCGTCCACCATCGGATAACGGGTTGCCCAGTCCTGTGCCATGTTGACGAGTGCTCCGTAGATAGAGCTGTCGCCGTGCGGGTGATATTTACCCATCGTATCACCGACGATACGCGCGCACTTACGGTGCGGCTTATCCGGCGTATTGTTCAGTTCACTCATGGAGTACAGAATACGTCTCTGTACCGGCTTTAAGCCATCGCGGACGTCTGGAAGTGCACGGGATGCAATTACGCTCATCGCGTAGTTGATGTAGGATTCCTCCATCGTGTCTTTCAGATCGACCTCGTGAATTTTATCAAAAACATTATCTTCCATCTTTTCCTCCACTTCAGTTCACAGGACTTTTTAGATATCCAGGTTGTTTGCGTATTTTGCTCTCTCTTCGATAAAGTCACGGCGCGGTTCTACCTTGTCGCCCATGAGCGTATTGAAGGTAAGATCAATTTCAGAAGAATACTCTTCATCGAACACAACGCGGCGCAGAACACGGCGTTCCGGATCCATGGTGGTCTCCCAGAGCTGCTCCGCATCCATCTCTCCCAGTCCTTTGTAACGCTGGATCTTATTATCTCCGCGTCCGATCTCATTGAGGATCTGATTCATCTGATCGTCGTCGTATGCGTACCATACTTTTTTGTTTTTCTCAATCTTGAACAGCGGCGGCTGTGCCAGGTAAACGTGGCCCTGTTTGATCAGCTCCGGCATGAAGCGGTACAGGAACGTCAGCATCAGTGTGTCGATGTGCGCGCCGTCGACATCGGCATCGGTCATGATGATGATCTTGTCGTAGCGCAGTTTGGTGATATCGAAATCGTCGTGGATTCCGGTTCCGAATGCCGTAATCATCGCTTTGATCTCGGCATTGGCATAAATTTTATCGAGACGTGCTTTCTCTACATTCAGGATTTTTCCACGCAGAGGCAGGATCGCCTGCGTTGCACGGCTTCTCGCGGATTTTGCGGAACCGCCCGCGGAATCTCCCTCGACCAGGAAGATCTCACAGTTTTTCGGATCCTTGTCGGTGCAGTCTGCCAGTTTTCCAGGCAGGGACATACCGTCCAGTGCGGATTTTCTTCTCGTCAGGTCACGCGCTTTTCTTGCAGCCTCTCTCGCACGCTGGGAAAGCAGGGACTTTTCAACGATCGTTTTTGCAACAGCCGGGTTCTGCTCCAGAAACAGCTCGAGCTGGGTGCTCACGATATTGTCGACTGCTCCTCTCGCCTCGCTGTTTCCAAGTTTCTGCTTTGTCTGGCCCTCGAACTGCGGCTCCTCGATTTTGATGCTGACAATCGCCGTCATACCCTCGCGGATATCCTCTCCGGTCAGGTTCGGTTCGCTGTCTTTTAACAGTTTATTTGCTCTTGCATATTCATTAAAGGTTTTCGTCAGTGCATTCCGGAAGCCCACGATATGGGTACCGCCCTCCGGCGTCGTAATGTTGTTGACGAAACCGTACGTATTTTCCTGATAGGAATCGTTGTGCTGCATCGCAACCTCAACGAGAACGCCGTCTCTTTCTCCCTCGCAGTAGATGATGTCCGGGTAGAGCGCCGTTTTGCTCTTGTTCAGGTAGCTGACAAACTCTTTGATACCGCCCTCGTAGTGGAATGCTTTTTCCACTACCGGATCCGTGCGCAGATCGCGCAGAACAATGCGCAGTCCCTTGGTCAGAAATGCGGTCTCGCGGAGTCTTGTTTTTAAAACGTCGTAATCATAAACCGTCTCCTCGAACATCGTGTCATCCGGCAGGAAACGGACCTCGGTACCTGTTTTTTCGATCGGACAGGTATCGATGACCTCCAGCTTATTCATGGTTTTTCCGCGCTCATACCGCTGGAAGTAAACCTTTCCATCGTGATAAACGCGCACCTCAAGCCAGTTGGACAGCGCATTTACAACGGATGCACCAACGCCGTGCAGACCGCCGGATACCTTGTACCCTCCGCCGCCGAACTTTCCGCCTGCGTGCAGCACCGTAAAGACAACCTCAACGGCCGGAAGGCCCGACTTATGATTGATGCCGACCGGAATACCACGGCCGTCGTCGATGACGGTGATGGAGTTGTCCGGGTTAATCGTAACGTCAATATTTTTGCAGTATCCTGCCAGTGCCTCGTCTACCGAGTTGTCGACAATCTCATAGACCAGATGGTGAAGTCCCCGTGCGGAGGTACTGCCGATATACATACCTGGGCGCTTCCGTACGGCTTCCAGACCCTCCAGAATCTGAATCTGGTCTGCACCATACTCTGTCTTTTCCATGTTCTCTGTACTCATTTAGATTCCTCCTGTTTCTTTGTGAAACACAGATCCCTCGACCACCTGGAATACGCTGTTTGCCTCAAAATGATTTTCGACAAACTCGTCCAGTCCGGTACAGGTAATCAGTGTCTGTATGCTGTGAATGCTCTGCAGAAGATAATTCTGCCGGCTGCCGTCCAGCTCCGACAAAACATCATCCAGCAGTAAAACCGGTGTATCGTGAATTTCCTCCTCGACCAGACGGATCTCCGCCAGTTTCAGCGAAAGCGCCGCCGTCCTCTGCTGCCCCTGGGAACCGTATTTACGGATATCAATGTCGTTGACCCGCACACAGAAATCGTCCCGGTGCGGCCCGGTGTAGGACTGTCCGAAACGCAGATCACGCTCTCTTCCGGCTTTTAACTCTTCGGAAAACGCTTCCTCGGACACATTCGGTTCATAAGTAATCAGAATCTGCTCCTTTCCTCCGGTCAGATTCTGATGGATCTCGGATAAAATATCATTCAGGCGGCTGATAAACTTTTTCCGCTCGGAAATAATGCTTGTTCCATAGCGGACCATCTGCTCATCCCAGATCTCGAGCGTATCCGCCATTCTGCCGGAAAACGAAATCTCTTTAAGCAGCTTGTTTCTCTGCGCCACCACTTTATTATAATTGGCAAGCTCGATCATGTATAGTCTTGACAATTGACAAATTTCGCTATCCAGGAAACGCCGGCGCTCCGCAGGACCATTTTTGATGATATTCAGGTCCTCCGGAGAGAAAAACACAATATTTACAATGCCAAAAAGTTCCGACGCTTTGCGGATCGGAACTCCATCGATGGCGATTCCCTTGGATTTATTTTTTTTCAGATGCATATCGATTTTATGCGTGCTGCCGTTCCGCTCCACCATCATCCGGATATGGGCTTCCTCCCGGTCAAACTGGATGATTTCGCGGTCCTTGCTGCCACGGTGCGATTTTGTCGTACCCGCGAGATATAAAGCCTCGAGAATATTCGTCTTTCCCTGGGCATTGTCGCCGTAGAGAATATTCGTTCCGGGGCTGATATTTATGCATAAACTCTCATAATTCCGATAGTTCTTCAGTTCTAAAGATTTGATATACATGAGCACTCGTCCGTGAAAAATCAGCTTAAGTTTTTAAGCCTTATTTTTTAATTTGTATCTCATTTCCATTGTAGCAGACAACATCTCCGTCATAGAGCTTGCGGCCGCGGCGGGTATCTACTTCACCATTTACGGTCACGCAGCCGTCCTTGATGACGAGCTTTGCTTCCACGCCGTCTTCTACCAGAGCCGCAGCTTTTAATGCCTGGCCCAGTTTGATGTAATCTTCACGCAGCGTAATAATTTCCATTTTTTCCTCCTGCACTGCCGTGCCTTTTCCTCACGTAAGTTCGCAGTTTTCAACCTGTGTGGCTGTAAAACCGCTGAAAGTTCTTTCAGAAAAGGTTCCGGCAGATTTCAAACTTATGTGACTTATCTCACGGAATTGAAGTTTACCGGCAGAATCAGATAGATATAGCTCTCTTCTTCGTTCCGGATAAAACATGGAGCCTTCGGGTTGACCAGATAAATCGAAATCTCCTCGTCATCAATAACACGAAGTGCATCGATCAGGAATTTCGGGTTAAAACCGATCATAATATCCTTGCCTTCTTTGTTGATATCGATCTCTTCTTTCATGGAACCCATCGCGGAGTTGATCTGCAGTTCCATCGCTCCATCCTGGATGTCGATGATGATCGGTTTTTTGTCGCCTTCTTTGACAAGAAGCGTCGCACGGTCGATACAGCTTAAGAATTCTTTTTTGTTGATCGTCACTTTTGTCTCGTAATCACTCGAAAGCATCTGGTCGATGCGGAAATATTCACCGTCGATCAGTCTGGAAACGACCGTTGTATCATCGAACTTGAACATAATGTGGTTTTCCGAGAAGTAAATATCAATCTGATCATCCATCTCACCGGACAGAATTTTGCTGATTTCGTTCAGGGTTTTTCCCGGAACAACGACTTTTCGGTCCGGATACGAATCTTTCAGCTCAATTCTGCGGATCGCAATACGGTGTCCGTCCAGAGATACGACGCGAAGTGTGTTATCTTTGATTTCAAAAAGCTCACCGGTCATCAGTTTGTTGTTCTCATTGGCTGCAATGGAGAAAATGGTCTGACGGATCAGTTCTTTTAAGGTGAACTGGGAAATGGAAACACAATCGGAAGTTTCGAGAATCGGCAGATAGGAAAAATCTTCTCCTGACTGTCCCGGAATGTTGAATTTTGCTTTTTCACATGTAATCGTGGTTACCAGATTTTCATCTGTTTCTATTGTAACCTGATTATCCGGAAGTTTTCTTACAATCTCAGAAAAAATCTTTGCATCCAGAGCAACAATACCGCGTTCCAGAATCATACCTGTGACGATGGTTTCGATTCCGAGTTCCATATCGTTGGAGGTAAATTTGATCACGTTGGAAGATGCATCAATCAGAATGCATTCCAGAATCGGCATGGTTGTTTTACCGGAGACAGCTTTCATAGCGATACCAACGCTTTTTACAAGGTCTGCTTTGTCAAACACTAATTTCATAATTGTGGATAACTCTCCTTTCCTCACTGCTTGGTGAGTCTGCTTATAAAGAAAAAATATAGTAAAAATCCGTAGTCTTAGTCGTAGAGGCTGTGGATATGTGGAAAACCCCGTCAAGAATGCGGAAATACTGGAAAAATCGATCTGTATAACTCTGTGAATAATCGAACGTGAACCTGTGTATGAAATGTTGATAACTTCAGGCCCCAAATTTGTCCACAATTCATCCACAGGCTTTCCACATCGGTTTGTGTATAAATAAGGGCCTGTCAACCGATGAGTTTCTTCTTATATAAATGTAAATCGTTTTTAACCGTTTTGACAGAGTTACAAAGGCTCCGCCTATTTCGACGGGTTGATCTTCTTCTTTAAGATGTCTACCGTGTTGCGGACACTGTCTTTAGCACTCATTTCCTTTTCGATCTTCTCAATGCCGTGCATGACAGTGGTATGATCGCGGTCGCCCATCATTTTTCCGATTCCGGTCAGCGGGGCATCGAGCATTTCGCGGCACAGATACATTGCGATCTGGCGCGGGAATACGATTTTGCTGCTCCGCTTGCTGCCGACAATGTCGGACGGCGTAATATCGAAGTGATCTGCAACGGTGTCGATGATAAATTCCGGCGTGATCACCTTCTTCTCGTTCGGGGAGATGATGTCGCGCAGCACCTGCTCTGCAAGATCAATGTTGATTTCACGTTTTTCAAGGTTTGCGTATGCAATGATTTTGTTGAGAGCGCCTTCCAACTCACGGATGTTCGATTTAATATTGGAAGCGATGTATTCGATCACATCGTCGCTGACGGAATAGCCGTCTAATTCCTGTTTCTTTCGGAGAATGGCGATTCGCGTCTCATAATCCGGGCTCTGGATATCGGCAAGGAGTCCCCATTCGAAACGGGAACGGATGCGGTCTTCCAGGATATCCATGTCTTTCGGGGGACGATCCGAAGAAAGGATGATCTGTTTGTTGGCGCCGTGCAGCGTATTGAAGGTATGGAAAAACTCTTCCTGCGTGGATTCCTTTCCTATAATAAACTGCACATCATCGATGAGAAGTACGTCGATATTGCGGTATTTCTCACGGAATTTGGTCATTGCGGTGTTGTTGCTGTTTCGGATGGCCTCGATGACTTCATTGGTAAATTCTTCACTCGTTACGTAGAGAATCCGCGAAGACGGGTTTTTCTGAAGAATAAAATGTGCGATCGAGTGCATCAGATGGGTTTTGCCCAGTCCAACACCACCGTATAAAAACAGCGGATTGTAGATTTCTCCCGGGGATTCGGCCACGGCGAGAGAAGCTGCATGGGCAAATTTGTTATTGCTGCCGACCACGAAGGTATCAAAGGTATACTTTGGATTCAGGTTCGGCACATAGAGATTTTTCTGGACGGGAGCAGGCGCTTTTTCCTGTTTCACTTCTTCCGGAAGAATAAAGCGGATCTCATAGTTGACACCTGTGATTTCCGCGATTGCCACTTTAATAGGAAGAGTATATTTTTTGCTCACGTAATCGAGACCCATTTTTTCGGATGGAACCAGGATTGTGATCAGATTGTCCTCAACCGAATGGATCGTAAGTGGTTCAATCCATGTAGTAAAGGAGATCTCAGATAATTCGTGCTCGTCCCGCACTCTCTGCAGTATTTCTTTCCATTTATCTTGTACGATTTCCATGCTTTTTCTGTCGCTCCGCTTCTATAATCATTGCTTTTTGGGGATAACTTCTGTCTGGAAAACGAAATTTTCCCCGAATAGTCGCATTTTTACTTCTATATGATATAATAAAATGCCGTTTTATTCAACCCAAAAATGTGGATAATTATTTTTTTATCCACAGAATGTGTAAAAAATTTTCCTGTTGATGAAATGGAGGATAGTTTGTGGATAACAGGGAATCTTATGTTGATAAAATTGTGGATAGAGGGCTGGAAAAACCGAAATGTGTAAAGTCTGGAAAACTTATATACACATTATACATGGCGTAAATACTGGAAAAATTGGAAATGCCCACAGGTTGTACACAGCAAAACCGAAAGTTATCCACAAGGTTATCCACAGATTGTGGATAATGTTGATTACGGTTACAAGATATCGTGTGGAAAGCGCAAAAATCGAACTGGTATTTGTACGCGTGTGGCGGACAGTGTGGATAAGTTGTGGATAAACCGAAAATCAGCACACGGAAGGCACGGGCAGCGGCAGACCGGAAAACCGCGTTAGAGCGGCATTTTTCCCGAAAAAAACTGCGAAAATTATTGATTTTAGGGTTGACGAAATGGGGGTTTATGAATATAATTGAAATGATGTTTTCTGTCATACATGTAGTGAAATACTGCCTTGCAGGCAGTTATTGATTAGAATTTAAAGGAGGTGCCTTATCTTATGAAAATGACATTTCAGCCGAAAAAAAGATCCAGAGCTAAAGTTCACGGATTCAGAGCAAGAATGAGCACAAAAGGTGGAAGAAAAGTTTTAGCTGCAAGAAGATTAAAAGGAAGAAAAAAATTATCAGCATAAAACCAAAGGCCGCATAAAATTTATGTGGTCTTTTCTTCTATCTAAAGCTATTCAAGGAAAAGAAAATTTAGACAAATCATGAAGGAAAGAATGGATTCATGAAATATTCGGAAAGCCTGAAAAAAAACAGAGATTTTCAGCTGGTTTATAAGCAGGGAACATCGTTTGCAAACCGATTTCTGGTCATGTATGTGAAGAAAAATCAGCTGGGACGGAACCGGATTGGAATTTCAGTAAGCAAAAAGGTGGGAAACAGCGTTGTGCGCCACCATCTGGCGAGACTGATCCGGGAGAGTTATCGTCTGCATGAAGAGGAATTTCAGTGTGGAATGGATGTAGTTGTGATCGCAAGAGTTAATGCAAAAAACTGTACGTATTTCGAGATAGAGGGAGCACTTTTGCATCTGGGAAAACTGCATCATATATTAAAGGAAACAGAAGAATGAAGACGGTATTGATAAAAGGTATCCGGTTTTATCAGAAGTACCTGTCTCCTCTGAAGAGGGTGCACTGCCCTTATACGCCGACCTGCTCGCAGTACGGGCTGGAAGCGATTCAGAAATATGGTGCTTTCAAAGGAAGTCTGCTGGCATTATGGAGAATACTGAGATGTAACCCGTTTTCACACGGAGGTTACGACCCTGTGCCGTAGATAAATAAGGAGGAAAAGACGTTTTGGATATCGTACTGAGTAAGTCAACGTGGCCGATTATCGGGTGGGTATGCCAGATCCTCGGCTGGCTGATCAATGGAATTTATTTTTGTCTGGAAAAAATTGGAATTCCGAACATCGGTATTGCGATTATTCTGTATACGATTATCATTTATCTCGTTCTGACGCCGCTTCAGATCAAGCAGCAGAAGATGTCGAAGATGATGAGCGTAATGCAGCCGGATCTGCAGAGAATTGAAAAGAAATATCAGAACAAAAAAGACCAGGCTTCTCAGATGAAAAAATCTGAAGAGACCATGGCAGTTTATCAGAAATACGGTGTCTCCCCGACAGGAAGCTGCAGTACACTGCTGATTCAGATGCCGATTCTGCTTGCGCTGTACCAGGTTATCTATCATATTCCGGGATATATCGGAAGTGTCCGCAATGTATTCCAGGGACTGACAACACAGATGATGGGTGTATCAGGATATTCTGGAATTCTGACACAGTTTATCACAGATAACCGTGTTACCATGTACAGTAAAGTAAGTGAAACATTAACCGAAAATAACCTTCTGGACATGTTTTATGTGCTGAAACCGTCCCAGTGGACGAAGCTGGCCGACATCAGCGAGTTCTCCGGTATTGCGGATACCATTACAAAAACCGCCGCGGAGTCCAAGCATATCAACATGTTCCTTGGATTTAATATCACACAGTCTCCGATGGATGTCATCCGCGAGGGTATGGCAAACGGATCTGCGCTTCTGATTGCAGGAGCAATTCTGGTGCCGGTTCTGGCATGGTTTACCCAGTGGCTGAATTACAAGCTGATGCCGCAGGCACCATCTTCCAACAACGGAAATAAGACAGCAAACTCCATGGAAAATTCTATGAAGACCATGAACACGGTAATGCCTGTTTTCTCCGCATTTATGTGTTTATCGTTCTCCATCGGTATTGGTATTTACTGGATTGCAGGTGCGCTTGTTCGAAGCGTACAGCAGATTGTGATCAACCGTCATATGTCTTCCATTGACATGGATGAGGTGATCCGCAAAAACCAAGAAAAAGCTGCAAAGAAGAGAGAAAAAGCCGGCCTTCCGCCGCAGAAAATCACACAGGCTGCAACGCAGAGTGTGCGTAATATTCAGGTACAGGAGAACGAAGAGCCGTCTGCTGAGGAAAAAGAGGCAGCAAGAAAAGCTTCGACTGAGTATTACAACAGTAATCAGGAATACCGCGCCGGAAGCATCGCTGCGAAAGCAAACATGGTAAAACAGTTTGATGAAAAGAACAGCAAAAAGAAAAAATAGGGGGTAAATCTTTATGGAGTTTATCGAAGTATCCGCAAAAACCGTGGACGACGCTATTACAAAAGCCTGCATTGAGCTTCAGGCTGCCAGCGATAAACTGGAGATCCAGGTCATCAGCGAAGGCAGTTCCGGATTCTTTGGAATCGGAAGTAAACCGGCTGTGATCCGTGCCGCTGTAAAAGCCGCACCGGAAAAAGAACCGGAAGCACCCCAGAAACCAGAGAAAAAAGAGGCAGCTCCTGCACCGGTAAAGGAAGCGCCGAAAAAAGAAGCTGTAAAGAAAGAAACGGAAAGAAAATCTGCTCCGCGTCAGGCAGAAACTGCAAGACGCTCCGAGCCAAGAGAAGAGCGTGAAGTAGTTCAGAGAACAGACGAGGAAATCGCCCAGATCAAGGCAACGGCACTTGAGTTCTTAAGCGGTGTATTCAAAGCCATGGAGCTCCCGGTTGAGATCCAGATGGAGTATAATGCCGAGAACGGTTCTCTTGAAGTTGATTTTGCCGGTGAGGATATGGGCATCCTGATCGGCAAAAGAGGACAGACGCTGGATTCCCTTCAGTATCTGACCAGCCTTGTAGTCAATAAAGAGCAGAAGGATTACGTTCGTGTCAAACTTGATACGGAAAATTACCGCAAGCGCAGAAAAGAAACACTGGAAAACCTGGCAAGAAACATCGCTTACAAAGTGAAAAAGACCAGAAGACCGGTTTCCTTAGAGCCGATGAATCCTTACGAGAGAAGAATCATCCACTCTGCACTGCAGGGAAATAAATTTGTGGAGACCTACAGCGAGGGCAGCGAGCCATATCGCCACGTTGTTGTAGCGCCGAAACGATAAGAAAGCGTAAAAAATATGCAAAAAGACGGTACCTGTGTAAAATACGGGGTACCGTCTTTTCTGGTTTTCTGCTAAAATGGAACTATTCAGAGCCATGCGAAAGGAAAGAAAAGATGTGGATCTGAATACTGGGATCCCCCAAAAGAGAGGTTTTAGAAAGGACTGGAAACAATGGCAGGATTTCATTTGGATGATACAATTGCCGCAGTGTCCACAGCGATGGCGCCGGCGGGAATTGGTATTGTAAGAATCAGCGGAAACGATGCATTCGAAGTGGCGGATCGCGTATTCCGTGCAAAAAAAGAAGGAAAAAAGCTTTCTGCGGTCAAATCCCATACGATTCATTATGGATGGATTACCGAAGGGGAGGAAGTGATTGATGAGGTCCTTGTCATGGTGATGAAAGGGCCGAAAACATATACGGGTGAGAATACCGTCGAGATCGACTGTCACGGCGGGGTGCTGGCGGTGAAAAAAGTGCTCGAGGCAGTCTTAAATGCCGGTGCGCGGGCGGCAGATCCGGGTGAGTTTACGAAACGGGCGTTTCTGAACGGAAGAATGGATCTGACGCAGGCCGAGGCGGTTATGGATGTCATCTCGGCAAAGAGTGCGTATGCCTTAAAAAGCTCCGAGAGCCAGCTTCGCGGAACGGTGAAAAAGGCGATCCGGGCAATCCGCAAGAAGCTGATTTACGAGATCGCATTTATTGAGTCGGCGCTCGACGACCCGGAGCACATCAGCCTGGACGGGTATCCAAAGCGGCTGGCCCAGGTTGTTGCGGAGCAGAAAAAGCAGGTGGAAAAGCTGCTTGCATCTGCGGATGAGGGCAAGATGATCCAGGAGGGCATCAAGACGGTGATCCTTGGAAAACCGAATGCCGGAAAATCATCGCTTTTAAATCTGCTGGCAGGCGAGGAAAAAGCGATTGTGACGGATATCGCCGGAACGACACGCGACGTGCTCGAGGAAAATCTGGTCTTAAAGGGCATTTCCCTTCGGATTCTGGATACGGCGGGGATCCGAAAAACGGCGGATACGGTCGAGAAAATCGGTGTGGATCGTGCTTTGGAGCATGCAAAGGACGCAGATCTGATTCTCTATGTGGTGGATGCATCCGTGCCGCTCGATGAGAATGATGCAAAAATCATGGAAATCCTGAAAGGGCGCAAGGCGATTGTGCTGCTGAATAAGTCGGATCTGACTGCGGTGATCGAAAAAGAGGAGATGGAGCAAAAGACAGGCGCTCCGGTCATCAGCATTTCCGCGCGGGAAGAGACGGGTATGGAAGAGCTGGAGGAACAGATGAAAAAGATGTTTTTCCAGGGCGAAATTTCGTTCAACGATGAGGTTTACATCACGAATGCGCGCCATAAACAGGCGCTTCTGGAAGCAAAAAAGAGTCTGGAGCTGACGGCAGGCAGCATCGAAATGGGTATGCCGGAGGATTTCTTTTCCATTGATCTTATGAATGCGTATGAGGAGCTGGGTTCGATCATCGGTGAAGCGGTGGGAGAAGACCTTGTGAATGAGATTTTCAGCAAATTCTGTACAGGTAAATAAAGGCAGCAAATGCAGATTACGAAGATCTGCCGGAATAGAGTTACAAGGAACGACAGCCGGATTTTGACAGAGTAAAAAGCTTAAGACAGAATCTGAAGCTGTAGATAGAGAAAGAGGATAAAAGAAAAATGGCAGTTTTAGAAGAAACAATTGATATTGCCGTCATCGGCGCAGGCCATGCGGGATGCGAGGCAGCACTTGCGGCAGCGCGGATGGGGCTGGAAACGGTTGTATTTACGGTAAGTGTCGACAGCATCGCCATGATGCCGTGCAACCCGAACATCGGAGGCACGTCGAAGGGACACCTCGTAAAAGAGATCGATGCGCTCGGCGGCGAGATGGGTAAAAATATTGACAAAACGTTTATTCAGTCGAAAATGCTGAATCAATCGAAGGGACCGGCGGTGCATTCGCTGCGTGCGCAGGCGGATAAGCGGGCGTACAGCCAGTCGATGCGCGAGGTTCTTGAAAATACCGATCATCTGACGATCCGCCAGATGGAGATTGCGGAGCTGATCGTGGAAGACGGTGTTCTGACGGGTGTAAAGGCCGTTTCCGGCGCGGTTTACCACTGTAAGGCTGCCGTCCTCTGTACCGGCGTTTATCTGAATGCACGGTGCATTTACGGCGATGTGAGCACGTATACCGGCCCGAACGGCCTGCAGGCGGCGACGCATCTGACGGATTCCCTGAAAGCGAACGGCGTGGAGATGGTGCGTTTTAAAACAGGAACACCGGCGCGTATTGACAAGCGGAGCATTGACTTTTCGAAAATGGAAGAGCAGTTTGGCGATGAGCGCGTTGTGCCGTTCTCATTCTCGACCGATCCGGAGAGCGTACAGATCGATCAGGAATCCTGCTGGCTGACGTATACGAATGAAGAAACGCACAAAATTATCCGCGAAAACCTCGACCGGTCGCCGCTGTATTCCGGCATGATCGAGGGAACAGGCCCGCGGTACTGTCCATCCATTGAAGATAAAGTTGTAAAATTTGCCGATAAAAACCGCCATCAGGTGTTCCTGGAGCCGGAGGGACGATACACGAACGAGATGTACGTCGGCGGCATGTCAAGCTCGCTGCCGGAGGATGTGCAGATTGCGATGTATCACACCGTGCCGGGTCTGGAGCATGCAAAAATCGTGCGGAATGCGTATGCGATCGAGTACGACTGCATCAACCCGAGACAGCTTCTGCCGTCCCTCGAGTTCAAGGCGATCAAGAATCTGTTTTCCGGCGGCCAGTTCAACGGCAGTTCCGGATACGAGGAGGCTGCGGCGCAGGGCCTGATCGCGGGCATCAATGCAGCGCTCCGCGTGCAGGGAAAAGAAGAGCTGGTGCTCGACCGTTCGGAGTCGTATATCGGCGTTCTGATCGACGACCTTGTGACGAAAGAGAACCATGAGCCGTACCGTATGATGACGAGCCGCGCGGAATACCGTCTGCTGCTCCGTCAGGACAACGCGGATCTGCGTCTGCGCAAATACGGCTACCGCGTGGGTCTGATCAGCGAGGAGCAGTATGAGGCACTGAAAGTAAAAGAACAGCGGATTCAGGAAGAGATTGAGCGCGTGGAGAATACGTATGTGGGAACGAGCTCGAACATCAATGAGCTTCTGGAAGAGTATGGATCAACGCTGCTTTCCGGCGGAAGTTCGCTCGCAGAGCTGATCCGCCGGCCGGAGCTGAATTATAAGATGCTGGCGGAAGTAGATCCGAAAAGACCCAAGCTGCCGGAGGATGTGCAGGAGCAGGTCAACATCAACATCAAGTACGACGGCTACATTAAGCGCCAGATGAAGCAGGTGGAGCAGTTTAAAAAGATGGAAGAGAAGAAGATCCCGGAGAACATCAATTACGACGAGATCCAGAGCCTGCGCATCGAGGCGAAACAGAAGCTGAACCTGTACCGTCCGATCAACATCGGCCAGGCGTCACGTATTTCGGGCGTTTCCCCGGCGGATATTTCGGTTCTGCTGGTGTATCTGGGACATAAATAAAGGACAGATATGCATGCCTGAATTACATTCTTATGCAGCGAAACAGCAAGTGTTTTGATACTGCGTGGACAGGAACAAAAAGTGCAGCGGGCACTTGAAAGAATAGAGTAGAACGGAGAACAACATGAAAGAATACAATCTTGAAGGATTTGAGCGCGGCCTTTTTGAGCTTGGAATCACACTTTCCGAGGAGCAGAAGACGCAGTTTCTGCAGTATTACGAGCTGCTGGTGGAGTGGAATTCGTTTATGAATCTGACGGCGATTACGGAGTTCGATCAGGTGATTACGAAGCATTTTCTCGACAGTCTGTCGCTGGTGAAGGTCTGTGATGTGGCACAGGCGGGACGCATTCTCGACGTGGGAACGGGAGCCGGTTTTCCGGGAATCCCGCTGAAAATCGCATTTCCGGAGGTGGAAGTTGTATTGTTGGATTCACTGAATAAGAGGGTGAAATTCCTGAATGAGGTGATCGGACAGCTTGGCCTTTCGAAAATCACGGCGGTTCACGGAAGAGCCGAGGATTTCGCACGCCAGAAGGATTACCGGGAGCAGTTTGATCTCGTGGTGTCGCGGGCAGTGGCGAATTTAAGCTCCCTTTCGGAATATTGTCTGCCATATGTGAAGGTGGGAGGACGGTTTGTCTCGTATAAATCGGGCAAATTGAATGAGGAGCTTACTGCGGCCCAAAAAGCGATTCATGTGCTTGGCGGCGAGGCAAAAGAGCCGGTTTATTTCCAGCTTACGGGAACGGAGGATGAGAGATCGTTTGTCTGTATCGAGAAGGGGAAGGCAACGCCGAAAAAGTACCCGAGAAAAGCGGGAACACCGGCGAAGGAGCCGATTCAGTAAAAAATAGTATATTTTGAAAACTGAGAGTCGCATTCTCGTTACTTCAATGATGAGTTAGACGCGCAAAATTTTGAATAAAAAAGCAAGGCAGCATACCACAGAGAAATTTGTGGCATGCTGCCTTGCTTTTTGGTTGGGAGAATAATGGTCAGATAAGCGAACATAATAGATTATCATACAAAAAATATGTGTTCCCAGAGATGCTTTATTATAATGTGTTTGAAAAGAGAAGTTAATGAAATTTTGTGATCACAAGATTCACGTCGAGCATGTAAAATTTTCTGTGATGCAAAATTTTATAAAGAAGGGAACACGCTATGAATATTTATGGTTACATACGAGTAAGTAGCCGAGATCAAAATGAAGATCGGCAGTTATTATCGTTGAAACGAATTGGTGTTTTGGAAAAGAATATTTATCTGGATAAGCAGTCGGGCAGAGATTTTAACCGTCCGCAATATCGTAAAATGATACGAAAATTAAAGAAAGATGATTTGCTGTATATAAAAAGTATTGATCGACTGGGAAGAAATTATGAGGAAATTTTGGAACAATGGCGTGTGCTGACAAAAGAAAAAGGTGTTGATATTGTTGTCCTTGATATGCCATTGCTCGATACTCGAAGGGGAAAAGATCTGATGGGAACCTTTTTGAGCGATATTGTTTTACAGGTGTTGTCTTTTGTGGCAGAAAGTGAAAGCAAAAATATTCGTCAACGGCAGGCAGAAGGAATTGCAGCTGCAAAAGCAAAAGGAGTGAAATTTGGCAGACCGTCGCGGTCGGTACCGGATAATTTTGATGAAGTTCATAGGGAATGGAGAGAAAAAAAGATAACGTTAAAGGAAGCTGCGAAAGCATGTGACATGCCGGTTGGGACGTTTTATGGGAAGATAAGAAAAATGGAAGATGAAAAGCAAATGACAGGAGAGCAGAATTTGTAAATGTGTACTTTTGCAAATTCTGAAAATTCAAGTTACTTTGTTGTATTATACAATATTAGGAAGAAAAAAACAATGTGTTTTAGTGAAAATATATAAAGAAATAGAATGTATTTTCTGATCTGCAAAAGTACACTTTCTGAAAACGGGGGATTAGGTAGGGGGGATGAAAAAGAAAAAATCGAAATCCAAAACCAAAGATATAGAAGCAGGAGGAATGTGTTATGACACGAAAAAAACAGATGTATTTGTTTTTAATGGTCTTAAGCATGATGATGCTAATTGGATGTGGTAAGTCAACATCGGGAACTAAAGAAGTTACAGATGGCAGCATTGTGGTTCAAGTTCCAGAGGGCAGTACTGTAGAGAGTTTATTTGATTTTACATCTACAGAGAATATCAGCTTAAGTGGTGCAGCAAGTGGAATAATTCATGTGGGAAATTTGGCAAATGGCAACTCAGTAGTATGGAAATCAGATTCAGTTTTTCTGTATCTGCAAGGAAAAGCCCAAGATGTAAGTGTGATATATTACTCGAACAGGCTTGATGATGATCCGATTCCCTATAGCGAATTTAAAGAATAATTTATGGTTCATGTTTGAAAAGAAGGAGAAAAATTAAATGACATATATACGTATCGGTGGCAGCAGTTTTTCTGATAAAGATATTTTTGCGTTTGTTATAGTTGTTTTAGTGATAGGAATCGCTTCCTGGATTGGATACTTTATTTTGAAATCAAAGGACAATTCCAAGCCACTGGAAAAATCGAAAGTAAAAATTCTTGAGAAACCAGTACAAAAAGGAAACATTGAATGGTATGTGGTTGAATTTGAAAATGGAGAGCGTAAAAAGCTTAGAAGTTTTCATGCAGACACCATATTTATTGCAGTAGGAGATGAAGGCATCCTGGAATATCGGGGAATTACAATTCAATCGTTTCGGCCATTAACAGCAAAAAAATAGATAAAAAAATAAATTAAGAGAGAAGGAAGGATATGGGAACAGCTACATATGTAAAAATTTGTTGTCCACGGTGTGGAGAAAAAGACTTAAATATTATAGGAGATCGGGATATAGGAGGTGCTGTAGCAAGCGGAATGGGTGTTTCTGTATTTGCTGGTACGAAAGCTGGAGTATTAGCCGGAGCGAGTGGCTTACAACAGAAGACATATTGGATCTGTAAAAAATGTGGAAGAAAATTTAGAAATCCAGATGAACTTACGGCAGAGATAGAAGCATACCAAAAACGGGCTAAAGGATTTAAAATTGTAGGAATAATAATGTCAGTATTGATGCTGGTAGCGGCGGCAGGAATGCTCATTAATGGAATCGGAATCATGGCATTGTTTTTCTTGATTCTGGATGCACCATTTATTTTATGTATGCGGGTATCTGCATACCAAGTTCAGAGCCGAAAACAAGAGCTGAACGAAATTATGGAAGGGATGCAAAGAATGTGGCAATCTGGATCCAAATAAAATAGTGTTCGTGATAAAAATTTCAAAATGTGGAGGGAAATAAATGCTTTGCAAAAAATGCGGAACAGAAAATCCAGATGGGGCAAAATATTGCAGTAAATGTGGAAAAGCGCTAAATGAAAAGTCACCTGCAAAAAAAAACAGAGAAAAGGGTATTGTATTAGCATTGTGTGTGATTGTAGCAGTCGTACTTCTTGTTTATACACTTGGGGGAAGAAGCTACAAAAAGACAATAGATACATTTGTAACGTCGCAGTTTGCGGTAGATGCACAATCTATTGTAGAATTGCTTCCGGAAAAGGTAGTAGATAAAGCATTAGAGGAGACAGGATATAGCAAAACAGAGTTGGTAGATGAGGCGAATGATTCTCTCAAGAAACAAGTGGATTCCTTGGATCAATCGCTGGGAGATGACTGGAAACTGTCTTATAAAATGACAAATGTTGAAGATGTGACAGATGATGACCTGGATGATTTAAAAAGCAATTATGAAGATATAAACGTAAAAGTATCTGCAGCTAAAACTGTAGAGGTTGAGTTTACTTTGAAAGGAGATGAAACAGAAGTAAGCAATTCTCTGGAAATATCTGTAATAAAAGTAGATCGTTCTTGGTATTTAGATCTGTATACAATGGGAAACCTGTTTTAGAAGAAAAATCAGATGAAAAAAGGACTCTGTATGTTTTATACGGGGTCCTTTTTTGAAAGGAGCACAAATGGAAAAGAAAATGAGGAATATTTTGATCGCGTTGATAATAGGGTTTCAAGTATTTCCGATTACGGTATATGGAAAAGGGAAAGATGCTTTTCTGGCATATCAGGAAGCAATGCAGAAAACAGTCGTGTCAGGAAACTGGAAAGAAGAACTGGATATGGATGCAGATATGACAATTATCCAGGGAAAAGCAAAAACGAAAACGAAAGTTACATTGGATGCAGTTACAGAGGTATCTGGTTATGATGAGAATGACAGTTCTGCAGTTCAAATGACAGGCTCTGCCAGTATGGCTGTACTTGGACAAAAATATATATGGAATATGACGTATCGAGATGGGACGGCTCATTATGAATATAAGGAACCAGTAAGCAAAACGGTAGATGTTGAGATGAATCCAAATTATTTTCAGTTCTCTTCATTAACGCAGAATATGATGAAAAAGAGTAAAATTTCTGGAAATGAGATTACCTTTACAATTCCGGCAGAGAAAGCGAATGAGATAGGAGTAGCCGCTGCTCAGATGGTAGAGGGAGTAGAAAATTTAAAATACAGCGATGTAGAAACAAAAATAACCATAGATAAAACAACAGGAAAGATTGATGAAATTCTTATGGACTTTCAGGCATCTATGCAGTATCAGGGATATGATGCGGATATGCAGTATACAGTAAAATATAAATTTTTAAGTCTCGATCAGGGTGGAGCAGAGGAAACGGAACAGCAGAAGAATGAGGAGGAAAGCACACCAGAAGATGGATTAGCGGTTTATTCAGATTATACCAGTCTGAGTATTTGTAAAGATAATATCATTACGTTAAGTGCTGGAATTTTCAACAATGGAGAACTGATGGATGATGTTTCCGGAATTACATTTTGGGTAGATGATTCATCAGTTCTTGAACTAAAAAAAACAGGTGTGGCAGATAAACGACGTTATACAGAATGGAAAGGAATTCAGACGGGAACGGCACATGTGTTTTTTCAAGACACAAATACAGGGTATATGAGTGAGATTCCAGTTACAGTGTATAAAGACCATGAGTATTCCTATACGGTAAATGCTGTGCCTGTACAATATATTGAAAAAGAATATGCTACCAATATTTATAATATGAATGGTTTATATATTGACAATTATGCATATGAAATAAATAAAGATAATAGGACAGCAAGTGTATCGTTTGATGTATACAACAGCAGTTACATATATGGAAGTGTAGAGACGTATGATGAAAATGGACGTTTAAAAGATGTGATTTTGATTAAAAAGATGAGTTCCAGTAATACGAGTATGAAAGGTGCATTGTGGGATAACACAAGTGGATTGATTTCTGATTTGAAAGATGGAACAATAGGAAGTTATCGACAGAAAAGTGGATTTTCAAAAAAGACGTCAGTCAAGATAGAAATACCAAAAGATGGGTATATTAAAATCAGCAATGATCCACAGGATTCGGCAGTGGTCAATATTATAAATTCAGCGGATCTCCTGATTGGCATTGGCAAACTGGCAAAGACGATCAAAAATTTTGATGTGGACAGTGAAGTATTTAGCAAAGCATTGACTAAAAAACTGCTGGAAAGTAAAACATTTGTGACTTTAATTGAAGATGGAAGCGAGCTTCCGCAAAATTTATGTAAAGGTGTTTCAGATAAAGTATTTTTTTCGACAGAATCGTTGGGTTCATTTAGCGAAACCATTATAAAAAATTTAAATGAATTTGATTTGATGGAGGTCATTGAGGATACAGCTAAAGATTTCGGTGTGAGTATTGGCGAAAAAATATTTCATTTTGTATCTGGTCCTGCAGGAAAAGCTTTAGATGCAATATTTGTTATGGGAAAAGTTGAAAATGAATTTTTGCAGCATATGAATTTTATCAGGTCGCAGGGCGTGGGTTCTGTTTATATCCAAAATCAAAAAGGATTTCGGGCATCGCAGCAGATCAGGGCGGAGAGCAAAAATGGATTTTCAGATGAAACATCGTTGAGCGTTTTTAAAGTGGAGTTGGATTCTGAAAAATTGGAGGAACTAAAGAAAACAAATTTAGCGGCTTACAATGCGATTAAAGATCGAACATCTTACACATACAATATTTCACTTATGGAAAGCGGAGAAGAAATACAGCCAGAACAAAATGTGCAGGTATATATTCCAATTCCAGAAAAAATGAAGCTTTTTGCCTATCTTGGAAAAACAAAAATTTACAGGGTGGAAGCGGATGGATCCTTAACAGAAATGGATGTGAAAATAAAAAATGGAGAATTTACATTTGAAACATCACATTTTAGCGTTTATACATTGATAGAGGAGAGTCTAAGAAAAGAGATTATGTTAGTAATATTAAGCATTTTAGTTTTTGCTGGAATATTAATATATTTGAGGAAAAGAAGAAAAAATAAATTGTAGGGCATTGTGTAACAAAAAAGAATGTATTAAATCAAGTATAAAAAAGCAAATAAAGGTCATATCCAGTTATGGTGTAGAATTACGAAAACAAAATATTCCGATCAGCCAGACACTGGAGATTTACTGTTCTGCAGTTGCTGATTCGTCTTATATCGAAACTGACGATGCACAAGGAGGAACCAATATTGTCCTTGATGTTGCAGATCAGCCGGTGAAACATCAAAATAAGATGTTGGTAATTATTTTAGGAATTGGGATTCTGGCAATTGGTGTTATAGCTATTTTAGCAATTAAAAGGAAACAAAGAAAGTGAAAGGAAAGACCGGATGAAACATATCTAAAAACTAAAAGCTTGTAATGAAGAAACAGGTGCTATCTGAGAAAAAGAGATAGCACCTGTTTCTTCGTTATCCACAACAGCCCGGAATCAAAAATCCGATGTAGCTGATGAGAAACAGTACAAGCCAGACTGCTCCCGGCAGGAGTGTCAGATGGCAGGAGGCGCGTTTCCACTCAGCGGGAAGTTTTGCAGTGAGTGAAGAATAGCCGTCATCGATCCAGACCATCAGCGGGACAAGCGCCGGCATCAGGTAGCGGCCCTGCGACTGGTAGTCGCTGAAATACGTGTTGTACATGTCCATGAACAGCGTGATCAGGCAGGCGAGGAGCAGCATCACAAAGAGGAGAAGCTGCGGCTTTTTGCGGAGCCAGTGCGGGATCATGGCAAGAAACAGAAACAGCAGGAATCCGAACGCCATCAGCGCACCGTACAGCAGGTAAAGCACCATCGGAAGATGGACGGTCATGTAGGAGAACGAGCCGATGAAGCTGCTGACGGTTGAAAACAGCCAGTTGGAGGTACGGCCCTCCGGGGTCTGTAAATACGTCTGCTTAAAGCTCCAGCCTTCGGATGCCGGTGTCTGCCGGTTTTCCGGTTTGTACTCCTCAGTGGCATACAGCGATGCGGATTCCTTTGTGGTGCGCATGCCGAGCAGGTCGCCGTCGTGGATGACGGCATTGCGGATGAAGAACCAGCCGCCGATCAGGAAGGCAATGGCAAAGACAAGAAGAGCTTTGGCGAAGATCTCCTTTGCCGGTTTCCTGAAATGTATCATCAGCGCGAAGAACAGAAGAATGCTGCAGAGCAGGTACGCGTAGGCGTTGTAGTACGACAGCGCGCAGAGTCCGCAGCCTGCTCCAAGGCCGATGCAGTCTTTCTTGCAGAATGCGCTTTTCATGCCGCGGATCCAGAAGTAGATGATCAGTGCGACCGTGAAAACAGCAAAAGAATCGTTGTTTACATAGCAGGAGAGGAACACGAACTGCGGCAGGAAACCGACGAAAATACCGCCAAGCAGTGCCGATTCGCGGCGTTCAAAGAGCTCTTCTCCGATCAGAAAGACAACGATCAGTGTGCCGGTGCCGGAAAGGACGCTGGTGAGGCGAGCGGCAGTTAAGAGAACCGCTGCACTTCCGTTGAACAGCGCTGCAATGCCCATAAATACCGCGCTGATAAGTGCAGTCAGATACGGATACAGCGCATAGGAAAAGCCCCACAGCGGATGGCGCACGGCTTCCTCCATGCCGTTCGGCAATGCGTGGTGTGAGACGATGTATTCCGGAATCAGCATCCGCATCGCCTCATCGGGGGCGTGTTCGGTTTTCAGGAAAATCGAGGTGCCAAAAGAGATGCAGAAAAAGCCGAAAATCAGCATATACTTGGCCCAGTAGTAGTCTTTTTTATTCATAGAGTCTCCTAAAATCTCCAGTTCCGGACGGGAAAAAGTCCGGCGTAATATTTAGCGGCGGAACAAAAATGGAAAAGCGTCCGTCCGCGGATACGTTATAGTATACATGATTCTTATGGTAAAAGAAATTGATTTTTCGTCGAAAAACAAACAAACTGCTCCATGGCTTCACCGTTTTTTCACAAATTTTCCAGCAAATTATCACATTTTCAGAATAAGATAAAGTGTCTTTAGAAAATGAGAGCATCTCCGGCTCTTTCACCCCCAAGGGCGGGCTGGGACTGCTTTAAGAAACAAGGAGGAAGGAACATTGATAGAGGTTAAAAACCTGGTGAAACGCTATGGCGACCACGTAGCTGTCAATAACCTGAGTTTTACCGTAGAAGAAGGCCAGATCTATGGATTTCTTGGCCCGAATGGAGCCGGAAAATCAACGACCATGAACATCATCACCGGCTATCTGGCATCTACGGAGGGCGAAGTGCTGATCAACGGCCACAATATCCTGGAGGAACCGGAGGAGGCAAAGAAATGCATCGGCTATCTGCCGGAGCTGCCGCCGGTCTACACGGATATGACCGTTCTGGAATATTTGAAATTTGTGGCGGAATTAAAGAAAATTCCAAAGGATCAGAGAAAGAAACAGATTCTTGAGGTCATGAATCTGGTGAAGATCACCGATATGCAGAACCGTCTGATCAAGAACCTGTCGAAAGGATACCGTCAGAGAGTCGGACTGGCACAGGCGGTGCTCGGTTATCCGCCGATCATCATTCTCGACGAGCCGACCGTAGGTCTGGACCCGAAGCAGATCATTGAGATCCGCGATCTGATTAAATCACTGGGCAAAAAACATACCGTTATCTTAAGTTCCCATATCCTTTCCGAGGTCAGCGCCGTCTGCGATTACGTCATGATTATCGCAAAGGGACAGCTCGTTGCGAGTGATACCCCGGAAAACTTAAGTAAACTGATGCTTGGATCAAACACGGTTACATGTACCGTTCACGGAACGAGAAAGCAGCTGGTTCCGGCGCTTAATGTGCTCGATGCAAAAGAGATCCAATATGAAAATACGCCGAATGAGGAGCAGATTAAGGTAAAAATTACCACGGAAAAGGATAAGGATATCCGCGAGGAGCTGTTCTATGCACTGGCAAAGGCCAACTGCCCGATCCTCGAGCTGACTTCCTCCTCGATGTCTCTGGAAGACGTCTTCCTGGAGCTGACCGATGATTCCGGAAAGGCTGCAAGAAAGCTGAAAAAAGCAGAGAAAGAACAGCTGAAACAAAAAGAATGTGAAAAAGAATGTGAACCAGAAGCAGACAAAACGGCTGTCGGGGAAACGTCTGAAGAAAAAAGCACAGATGCAGCGGAATCAGCCGCTGAAACAAAACAGGAGGAGGGAGACGCACAATGACGGCGATTTATAAAAAAGAGTTAAAAAGCTATCTGACAAGCATGATCGGATATCTGTTTATGGCGTTTACTCTGGCGCTGTTCGGCCTGTATTTTACGGCCATCAACCTGCAGCAGGGTTACCCGGAGATCGGATACGCGCTGCAGAATTCCGCATTTATTCTGCTGATCGCAGTACCGGTTCTGACAATGCGTGTCCTGTCGGAGGAGCAGAAAAATAAGACGGATCAGCTGCTCCTTACCGCACCGGTAAAAATTTCCGATATTATCCTTGGAAAATATCTGGCACTTCTCACCATTTATGTGATTCCAGTGCTGATTATGTGCCTGTATCCGCTGCTTCTTGGAACCCACGGAACAGTTTCCTACGCTGTATCCTACACTTCGATCCTTGGCTATTTCCTGCTGGGAGCAGCCTATATTTCGGTCGGTGTGTTCGTTTCCTCCATCACCGAGAGCCAGGTCATCGCAGCCGTTGTCGGCTTTGTGATCCTGTTCCTGTGCTACGTGGAGAGCGGTATCGCAAACTTCTTCCCGGAAGGAGCCGGAAGCTCTTTCTTTGCTTTCTTTATCATCATTGCACTGGTATGCCTCTGGATCGGCAGTATGATTAAAAACCCGATCATTACAGGTGTGATTGCCGTGATCGGCGAAGGCGCGCTGACGACAGTTTACTTCACAAAATCCACCCTTCTCGAGGGCAAAATCCAGGATCTGCTCGGTGTATTCAACATGGCAGGCCATATGGATAACTTTGTGAACGGTATTCTGGACATTGGCGGTGTTGTTTACTACCTGTCCGTGATTGCAATCTGCACTTTCCTTGCAATGCAGTCCCTGCAGAAGAAACGCTGGAATTAGGAGGTGGAGACGATGAGCAGCGAAAAGAAAGAAAAGAAACAGCATAAAATGAATTTCAATATCAAAGAAAAGCTGAAAAAGACGTTCTCCAAAGAACATCTGAAGGAAGTGTTCACCGGCGAGGAGCAGAAAAAACACCTGAAACAGGGCTCTTATTCTTCGATTATGACGGTGATTGTTCTGGCTGTGATTGTGGTTATTAACCTGATTGTGGCGCAGATTCCGACCAGTAAAACACAGATTGACCTGAGTACGCAGAAAATGTATTCCATTACAGATGAGACGAAAACGGCATTAAAGGATCTCGATCAAGACGTTACCCTGTATTATATTGTGCAGAAGGGCAGTGAGGATGACACCATCGAGAAGCTGCTGGAGCACTACGATGAGCTTTCTGACCATATCAAAGTAGAGACAAAAGACCCGGATCTGTATCCGAAATTTACGAGTCAGTATACCGATCAGACGGTAGCTGCAAACAGTGTAATTGTCGTATGCGGCGATAAGAGCAAGGTGGTCAGCAACAGTGATATGTGGGAGACTTCCACAAACTATCAGACCTATCAGACACAGACAACCGGCTTTGACGGCGAGGGTCAGATTACCAGCGCCATCACGTATGTGACGAGTGAAAACAACCCGAAGGTTTACTGGGTAACCGGCCACGGCGAGGCTTCCGAGAGTGATCTCTCTACAAACTTCAGTGATGCCATTAACAAAAACAATGTGGAAATTAGTGATCTTGCCCTGATGACAGACGATATCCCGGAGGATGCCGAGGAGCTTGTAATCATGTCCCCGACCACCGATTTTTCAGAGGATGAGGCAAATAAAGTCATTACCTACCTGGAAAACGGCGGAAAACTTCTGATGTTCACCAGCTATACCGGAACGGATATGCCAAATCTGGATTCCATTCTGGAAAATTACGGCGTGAAACGCTCCAGCGGAATTGTTGTGGAGACCGATTCCCAGCATTATTATCCGCAGATGCCGTATTATCTGCTGCCGAACATTCAGAGTGATGACATTACAACCGAAGTAAAGAGTAATTACATTCTGATGCCGGTTGCACAGGCAATTCAGAAGCTCGATTCTTATCGTGATACCATTACGATCAAGAGCCTTCTGACGACCACCGAGGACGCTTATATTGAAAATGACCCGGAGAACAGCACCTGGTCGAAGAGTGCGGACAGTGAGACGGGCGCATTTGACCTTGGTGTTTCCATCACAGAGACTGTAGATGATAAAGAGACACAGATCATTTATTTCTCGAGTGCATCGATGCTGAGCAGCCAGATTGACCAGGCAATCAGCGGTGCGAACTCGAAGCTGGCAGCGACTGCACTGACCTCCATGTGTGATGTGGAGCAGACCGTTGTTATTCCAAGCAAGAGCACAAGCTATACAAACCTGGTATTTACACAGGGAGCAGTTAACACCTGGTCTATTATTACCATTGCGGGAATTCCGCTGGTACTTGTTGTGATTGGCGTGATGATCTGGATGAAGAGGAGAAAACAGTGATGAAGAAAAAAGGAAAGATGGCGGCCTGCCTGATCCTTTTGGTACTGCTTCTTGCCGTACTGGTGGTGCTGACGAAGAAAAACAGCACCGCCGATGCGGACAGCGGCAGTTCGGATTCTGGTGCAGACGCCGAAAAAGTGGTTGATTTTTCAAAAGATGATGTAACAGCGCTTTCGTTCCAGATCAACGGAGAGACGGTGTCCTTTACGAAAACAGCAGGAGACGATGATACCGATATCTGGACATACGATCAGGAGGATGGATTCCCACTGGATGAGGGCAAGATAACGAACGTTTTAAGCTCTCTTAGCAGCATGACAGCAGAAAGAGTCATTGAAGGCGATGAAATCGATTCTATGGCCGATTTTGGGCTCGAGACGCCGTCTCAGGAGGTTGTAGTGACTGCGGGAGACGAGAAAACGATGATTCATGTCGGAGATAAGAACAGCTCGAGCAGATACTATATTTATCTGAACGATGATACGAGTAAGGTTTATCTGGTAAGCACATCGCTTGGAACGATGTTCCCGTCCGATATGATGGAGTGGGCGACAACGGAATCCATGCCATCTGTGACGGCGGAAAACATTACAAAGCTGCAGGTGGAGGGTGAGAACGGATATACGCTGACAAAAGAAGTAAGCGCTGCTGATTCGGCACTCCAGACGGATGAATGGCAGGTTGTGGACGCAGATGGAGCGGCACATGGCGGTGATGCGGATTCGATCGGCACCATGACAAGTGCAGTGGCATCTCTTAGCTTTGGAGATCTTGTTACGTACAACGCATCGGATCTTTCCCAGTACGGACTGGATCAGCCAAAGACGACGATCCGCGTGCATTACACGGAAGAGCAGGAGGTTGAGGCTGACGATACAACAACGGCAGATACTTCTTCGGATTCCACAACAGATTCTGCATCAAGCGACAGCACTGCAACGAGCTCTTCTTCCGAAACGACAACCGTTACGGTGGAGAAAGATCTGGTACTGTATGTCGGCAATGCAAATGAGGACGGCGGTTCTTATTACGTGAAGCTGGACGGCTCGAATGAGGTTCATCTGATGACGGCTTCGAATGTTGAAACCTTCACCGGAAAGAAGGCATCTGATTTCTGGAACATGTATATCGGCATGGAAAATGTATCGGATCTGACGAGCCTTGATATTACGTATAACGGCGAGACGAAGACGTATGTACGCCATGTGAAAGAGAAAAAGGATGACGACAGCGATTCCACAACACAGGAAATCAGTTACATCTGCGGCGATGAAACGATTGATAAATCAACGTTTACCACGTTCTATTCTTCGCTCATTGGCCTGAAGGCGCAGACGAAAGATGAAAGCCTCGTGCAGGCCAAGGATGCCGAGTTTACCGCAGTCTTCCATATGACAGACGGCGACCTGACATTTGCTTACAGCCCGTATGATTCGAGCTTCTATTACACGGTAGATGAGGACGGAGTTCCGTCTCTTGTGAATAAAAATAACGTGAAGACCATGGTGGAAAATTACGGGAAACTGCTTGCGGCAAAGACGGAAGATGACAGTTCTTCGGATACGGCGGAGTAAAGAGTCATTAAAGGCTGGTTAAAATTGAAAACGGAGGATTTACTGACATGGAAATATCAGTAAATCCTCCGCTTTTTTTGTCTCATTTTTTCGCTCGAGGCCGGGAGCAGAAGGGGGTATTACTGTACCGGTGCGAAGAAGATCTGGATCTGGTCTAAGAGGGCCTGCGGGGCCTCCATCTGTGGCATGTGCTTTGTTTTCGGCAGGATCTGGGTTTCGATGGAGGTGTTGAGCGCTGTGTACAGCGCAAAGGTTTCTGCGATGCCCGGCTCCTCCTCGCCGCCGATGAGGAAGATGCTGTTGTCAATGTGCTTTAAGGCGTGGCCGATGTTGAGGTTCACGTAATTGCCCGCAAGGCTTGCAAAAAGGTACTTTCCGGCGCTGCTCTGGAGGTGGGCTGACTCATAGAATGCGTCTACGTCCTCCGGTGAGCGGTGGAACGGGTTGTGGTAGTAGCTCTCGGTGAATAAAAGCTCGATGTTGGAGCGGCCGGTGAGCGTGTGGTACAGCAGCGTTCCGACGAGCGGGAGCTCGATCATGCGTTTCAGGAAGCGGCTGCGTTTATCCGGGATTTTGTTGAGCTTGGCAAGGTCGGTCGGGTTGATCATCATGATTCGGCCGAAGCATTTCGGGGCTGTATTGCAGGCGGTTACGACGAAAGAGCCGGATAAACCGGATGCAATTACGTCGGTTGGACATCCGATGACCTGTTTGATGAAGGTGACGATGAGCTGTACGTATAAAAAGTTCGTGTACGTGATCGCCGGCTTGTCGGAACGGCCGCAGCCGAGGAGATCGAGTGTGTAGACGGTGTGATCCTGGGCGAGAGCATCCTCAATATACTGCCATTCGCGGCCGCTGGAGGCACAATGTAAGTCATGAAGTAAGAGCATCGGGGTTCCGGTGCCTTTTTTTGTGTAAAAAATATCGCCGAACTGCCAGGAAAAGCTCTCTTTTTCAGCCGATGCGAGCAGGTTTTTCCGTACGGCGGCGGTATCGAGCGTTTTATTCAGAAAGTAAATCGCTGCGCCGGACATCGTGGTGAGGACACTCAAGGTGACCAGTTTTTTGCTGTGTTTCATATGATAAAACTCCTTTCAGGGGTCTCCCGGAGGGGAGGAATCGGTTCGAAACGTTGTGTTGAGCTTATTATAAGCGAAAAAAGGGAAAGATACAATGCAAAAATTAAGGGAAAAAGGAGAAAAAGAGACGAAAATAAGACGCAATTTGACGAAAAGCGCAGACAATTCCGAATGAACTACGTTATGTCAACTGATGACGAAAGGTATATTTAAAAGGTTTACATAACTACAAAAACAGAGGAAAAAACGATGCAATAATACATATAAAAGCATGAAAACTGCACTATGGGATAAAATCCTTCCAGATTGGCAAAAATCCCTGAAAAAATGGCCTCAAAATGCGTTTAGTAAATGGTTTGGAAAATCCGAAAAAACGAATGTAAAAGTTCAATTAATACGAAAATATAAAAATATAATTAAATAATTTAATAAAAGAGAGAAAACAGAGACGAAAAACTGCGTGAAACACATGAAAATACAGGAAAAATGTAGAAAAATGGAGAAAATCAAAATAGAATAGAAAATACGATTGTTTTAAAAATAAGAGAGGTGAAAAATGAAAGTGATTTTCGGAAAGCCGGGAAGTAAATCACTTCTCACTGATTGCCGAAGACCGAAAATCGTAAAAAACGATGTTTCACGTGAAACATTTTGAGAGACGTGAAACGTGAAAAATGAGACGGGGAAAGTGACATAAGTAGAAACGAAAAAATGAAGGACGATCTAAAAAATGGCAAAAAGAGGGTGTAAAACGATGGAAGAGGCGGAAAAAGCAAAAAAGATAAAAATGAGTTGAGAAAAGGCAAAAACGACTGAAAAGGGGAAAATGTAGTATAGACATGGGCGAAAAGAATAAAAACGGGAGGGAGAGGCAGTGAAAGGCAAGAAAATGGTGTGAAATGGCGATGAGGGATAAAAAAACGGAGAGAAGGAATGAAAAATGTTGATAAAAGAGAAAAAGTGAGATTGTTTACAAAAAAAAGAGAAAGGTAAGCCAGAAAGATGGAAAAGAGGATAAAAGACGTGGCAGCGAGAGAAAAATATTAAAACCATAAAAACAGAAAAATTATAGTGAAATCAAATAAAACGATAAAAAACAGAAAATGTGCAGCCTGGCCTGTAAAATAAAAAAATCAAAGAAAAACCGCCCGGAAAGAGAAAAACTGGAGAAAAAATGAAAAAGAGGATGTCTCACGGATTATGTCTCTTACTGATGAAAATAAAGAGAAAAATGCTGAAAATTTGAAAAAAGCGAGGAAGAACGATGAAAAAACAGAGCCTGGTGAATAAAAATACATTTTATATACAAAAGAGACATTTACGATCACCGAACAACCATAAACAGTTTTGATTCCTGATCTATGTATCAATAATATCCTGATAAGTTGATTTTTTTCTTTCTAATCACCTGAGATTTCCTTGAAAAAGAGCATCACACGATTAAAATAATGTTTCCAGTATATTTGTACCTCAAAAACGTCAAAAATTAAAATGTTTCACGTGAAACATTTTATAAAAACTGTGTGAAACAGAAAAAATGTTCTGACATCGCAGAATTACTTGGAAACCATCAAAAAAATACAAAATCATCGCTGAAAAAATTCCAAAAAGCCTTTAAACAGCGTAAAAACCGAGAAAAATTATTGTAAAACAGTGCTTTTCAAAATGTTTCACGTGAAACATCGCCAAAAATCTCCAATTTTCTTATGTTTCACACCGTCTAATCATGCAAAAATGCAGAAAATGTTTCACGTGAAACATTTCCAGTAGTAAAATCCGGCGTAGTATGATAAAATATCTTTGTCCCAAATTGGGGCAATTTTGAGATAGAATCTGAAGAATTCCTCAGATAGACTGGCATAGAAAAGGAGATTTTTCCTATATATATGCCAAAACACCTGCCGCATGAATCATTTTTTTGAAAGAAGTGCCGGCAGGTCATTTCCTGTAAAAAGGAAAAACTGCAAATGGAAAACAAAAAGATGAAAGGAGGCAATACATATTTTGGGAAGAACAATTGCAATTGCAAACCAGAAAGGCGGCGTAGGTAAATCTACCACCGCAATTAACCTTTCTTCCTGTTTAGGAGAAATGGGACAAAAAGTTCTGACCATTGATATGGACCCGCAGGGAAATACCACCAGCGGAATGGGAGTAGAGAAAAATGAAGTGGAAAATACCATCTATGAGCTGCTTCTTGGAGAGTCAAAACTGGAGGACTGCATCATTCCTCTGAATTTTGACAATCTTTCCCTTATCCCTTCCAATGTCAATCTGGCCGGAGCGGAGATCGAGCTGATCGGGGTGGAAGACAAAGAATTCATCCTGAAAAACGCAATTGATCAGGTCCGCGATCAGTACGACTTCATTATTATTGACTGTCCGCCATCCTTAAATATGCTGACAATCAACGCGATGACCACCGCGGACACCGTTCTGGTGCCGATTCAGTGTGAATATTACGCACTGGAGGGCTTATCCCAGCTTATGCACACGATTGAGCTGGTGCAGGAGCGTCTGAATCCGGAACTGGAGATGGAAGGCGTTGTCTTTACCATGTACGATGCGAGAACGAATCTTTCTCTGCAGGTAGTAGAAAACGTAAAAGACAGCCTGGATCAGAATATCTACAAAACCATTATTCCGAGAAATGTCCGCCTTGCGGAGGCACCGAGCTACGGTATGCCGATCAACTATTACGACAAGCGGTCCACCGGTGCAGAGAGCTACCGTCTCCTGGCAGACGAAGTGATTCACAGGGGGGATGAAGAGTAATGGCAGCGAGAAGAGGAGGCTTAGGCAAGGGCCTGGATTCCCTGATTTCACCGGGACATTCGGCCAAAGCAGAAGCAAAAGAAAAACCGGCAAAACCGGAGGTCAAAGTAGTCGAGAAGGTTGTTGAAAAAGTTGTCGAAAAACCAGTCGAGATGAAACTGAAAATCTCCGAAATTGAACCGAACCGCGAACAGCCGCGAAAATCCTTTGACGAGGACGGCCTGATCGAACTTTCGGAATCCATCAAACAGTTCGGAGTTCTGCAGCCGATTCTGGTGCAGAAAAAAGATGATTATTATGAGATCATCGCAGGGGAACGGAGATGGAGGGCTGCAAAGCTTGCCGGAATCAAAGAAGTACCGGTCATCATCAAAGATTTTACCGAGCAGGAAGTTGTCGAGATTTCCCTGATTGAAAATATTCAGAGAGAATCCCTGAACCCGATTGAGGAGGCACACGCATACAAACGCCTGATGGAAGAGTTCCATCTCCGCCAGGATGAAATCGCAGAGCGCGTTTCCAAGAGCAGAACGGCGGTTACAAACTCGATGCGTCTCCTGAAACTGGACGACAGGGTACAGCAGATGGTTGTCGATGAAATGCTGACAACCGGTCATGTGCGTACGCTGCTGGCGCTGGAGAATAAAGAGCTCCAGTACAATACGGCAATGAAAATCTTCGATGAAAAGCTCAGTGTCCGTGAGACCGAGCGCCTGGTCAAAGAGATCCTGAATCCGAAGGTGAAGAAAGAAAAGAAAGTCAATTTGGAAGAGGAAGCCATCTACGAAGGTCTGGAAGAGAAAATCAAGAGCATCATTGGTACGAAGGTTTCCATTCACCGCGGGGCAAAGCACAAAGGAAAGATCGAGATCGAGTATTATTCCCAGGAAGAGCTCGAGAGAATCATGGATCTGTTTGAATCAATACAGTAAGAGGTAGAATAATGAGCGATTTATTTAGTAAGGTAGGAATTGACCTTGGCGTTGTTGTACTTCTTCTGATTGTACTGATTATCGTGATGATGATTATGACGGTCAGCATGTCGCTGCGTCTGAGCAGACTGAACCAGAAGTACAGAAGCTTTATGAAGGGAAAAGACGCCCAGTCACTCGAAAAGCTGTTTCATCAGCGGTTCAAGGAAATTGACAAACTGAACAAGCAGAATGAGCTGACGAAAAAAAATCTTGCGGATCTGAAAAAGATCCAGGGCATGACGCTGAACAAATACGGAATCGTAAAATATGATGCGTTTGACGATGTGGGCGGAAAGATGAGTTTTGCGCTGGCAATGCTCGACAAAGAAAACACAGGTTTTATCCTGAATGCAATCCACAGCCGTGACAACTGTTTTTTATATCTGAAAGAGATCGTAAAAGGCGAGTCCTATATCATGCTGAGCGCCGAGGAAATCGACGCGCTGCGCCAGGCAATTACGATGAATTCGATCGATCTGATGTAGGGCAAAAGTTCACTCGTGCATTCGTGGAGGCAGATTTCATGCTTGCATGAAAATCTGTCTCTATGAATGCACGAAGGGAGCGCCAGGGTATGAGCAAAAAGAGCTGCGAAGCAGCGGAGAGCGCTGAAAGCGCGGTTTTGCGAATGGCGCGGGTGAACTGTAAACAGCATGAAAGAACGCTTGAAAAAATGCATATACTGTTATATGATGGTACTGGAACGCGCCAAACCCGCATAAATGCTGGAAAAACGGCAGTGGTTCCGGGCTGGAAAGAACAAAAAGAATCCCGCCAAAATGAGGGGATAAGATCTACTAGGAGGAAATTATGTTAGACATTAAGTTTTTAAGAGAAAACCCGGAAGTTGTAAAACAGAATATCCGAAATAAATTCCAGGATCAGAAACTGGAGCTGGTTGATAAAGTCATCGAGCTGGATAAAGAAAACCGTGACATCAAACAGGAAGTAGAAGCACTTCGTGCAAAAAGAAACAAAATCTCCAAACAGATCGGCGCACTGATGGGCCAGGGCAAGAGAGAAGAGGCTGAGGAAGTAAAGAAACAGGTAGCTGTTGACGGTTCCCGCATCGAGGCTCTTTCTGCAAGAGAAAAAGAAGTAGAAGAAGAAATCAAGAAGATCATGATGGTGATCCCGAACATCATCGATCCTTCCGTGCCGATCGGAAAAGATGACAGTGAGAACGTAGAAGCAGAGCGCTTCGGCGAGCCGGTTGTACCGGATTTTGAAATCCCGTATCACACCGACATTATGGAGTCCTTCGACGGAATCGATCTGGACGCAGCAAGAGAAGTTGCAGGAAACGGATTCTATTATCTGATGGGCGACATTGCACGCCTCCACTCTGCCATCCTTTCTTATGCAAGAGATTTCATGATCGACCGAGGATTTACCTACTGCGTACCGCCTTTCATGATCCACGGCAACGTCGTAAACGGTGTTATGAGCTTCGCTGAGATGGAGTCCATGATGTACAAAATCGAGGGCGAGGATCTGTACCTGATCGGAACCAGCGAGCACTCCATGATCGGTAAATTCATCGACAGCATCATCCCGGAGGAGAAACTGCCTCTGACCCTGACCAGCTACTCTCCGTGCTTCCGTAAAGAAAAAGGAGCACACGGCATCGAGGAGCGTGGTGTTTATCGTATCCACCAGTTCGAGAAACAGGAGATGGTTGTTGTCTGCAAACCGGAAGACAGCATGATGTGGTATGACAAACTGTGGAAGAACACCGTAGACCTGTTCCGTTCCATGGATATCCCGGTTCGTACTCTGGAGTGCTGCTCCGGTGACCTGGCTGACCTGAAAGTAAAATCTGTCGATGTTGAGGCATGGTCTCCGCGTCAGAAGAAATACTTCGAGGTAGGAAGCTGCTCCAACCTTGGTGATGCACAGGCAAGACGTCTGAAAATCCGTGTCAACGGCGAGGACGGAAAGAAATACCTGGCACATACCCTGAACAACACCGTAGTTGCTCCGCCGCGTATGCTGATCGCATTCCTGGAGAACAACCTGAATGCAGACGGAACCGTAAGCATTCCGGAAGTTCTTCGTATGTACATGGGCGGAAAAGAGAAACTGGTTCCGAAACACTAATCGCATAAGAAATACAAAGGAATGAGAGGAGGTGTTCTTATGCACGCTTACCTGAAAACCATTGGATTTTCAAAGATCAAGACGACGAAGGAACTCCAGGAGATTCTTCGTGATGTAGTAGAAAACTACGACCGTAAAAAGATTGTGGAAACAGAAGAACACCACCTTTTTGCTGAATTTTCGAAAGAATATGCATATGACTGTGGTATCACGGTCTGTGGGGAAATTGATGAGAACAACCGTTTCCAGATGGAATATTATTATCCCTATTTCGAGGGCGGGCAGATCAGCTCCTACGAGGAGGTATCGGTGGAGCGCCACGTCGATAAAGAATCGTTTGCAGGCGCCTGCGACGATATGCGGCTTGGCATCACGATGATCTTTTATCTGACGCATGCAGCGGAATATCTTGAGATGAAACAGAAAAATGCGCTGCAGCCGCTTCCGCTCCCGCTTTCTGTCTCCGGTCTTGCAGCGGAAGGAACAATTCTGCTTCCGATCCAGAAAGACCCGGAACAGGTCGAGAAGGAGCGCCGCAGCACGCAGCAGAAGAATTCACTGATCTCGGCTGCCAGAAACGGGGATGAGGATGCGATGGAAAGTCTCACCATGGACGATATTGACACATATGCCATGATTTCCCAGCGTCTGACGAAGGAAGATGTCTTTTCTATTGTAGATAGCTTTTTCATGCCGAGCGGTCTCGAATGTGACCAGTACAGCGTGATGGGTGAAATTACGGAGATGAATACAACGAAGAACGCGGTAACGGGCGAGCGGGTGTATGAGCTCAGCCTCGTCTGCAACGATGTGCCGATAGACATCTGTATCAACGAAAAGGATTTATTTGGAGTACCGGAAGTGGGAAGACGTTTCAAAGGCCAGATCTGGCTGCAGGGAATGCTGGAACATCTGTAAGGGAAAAATAAAAAGAGCGAGGACGGAAAAAGAGAAAATTCAGTCCTCGTTCTTTTTTTGCAGATTTTTATAGCGATAAACGGATGTTTACTGGTTCTGCACCAGATTCAGATGCTTACGCACCCGCTCGATCAGCATTTCAAGAGCAACGGTGTTCTGTCCGCCCTCCGGGATGATCACGTCGGCACGGCGCTTGCTCGGCTCTACGAACTGCTCGTGCATCGGTTTTACGGTCGTCAGGTACTGCGTCACAACGCTGTCCAGGGAACGGCCGCGCTCTTTTACATCGCGCAGGATCCGGCGGAGAATCCGCACGTCCGCATCGGTATCGACAAAGACTTTGATGTCCATCAGATCGCAGAGATCCTTCTCAACGAAGAGGAGAATGCCCTCGAGCACGATAACCGGGGCAGGATGGACCAGAATCGTTTTATCCGAGCGGTTATGCATGGCATAATCGTAAACCGGCATCTCGATGGATTTTCCGGCTTTCAGCTCGAGAATGTGCTGGCATAACAGGTCGGTATCAAAGGCATCGGGATGATCGTAATTTAATTTGGCACGCTCCTCAAAAGGAATATCGTCATGGCGTTTGTAATAGTTGTCATGGCGCAGAATGCTCACTTCATCGCGTCCAAAACTTTCTACCAGCTTATCTGCCAGTGTCGTTTTTCCACTGCCGGTTCCTCCGGCAATTCCTATCAGTATCGTATCCATAAGAAACTCCTTTTTATCCGATGATAGCCAGTGTTGCGCTTGTTCCGAGACGGCTTGCGCCGGCATCTACCATAGCCTGTGCCTCGTCTGCGTTGTGGATTCCGCCGGAAGCTTTTACGCCCGTATCCGGGCCTACGGTCTTTCTCATCAGGGCAACATCAGCCGCTTTTGCACCGCCGGTAGAAAATCCGGTGGAGGTTTTTACGAAGTCAGCGCCGGCTTCTTTTGCGAGCTCGCACGCTTTTACTTTCTCTTCATCGGTTAAAAGGCAGGTCTCGATGATGACTTTCAGAACGATATCCTTGCCGCATACCTCTTTTAAGGTCTGGATATCGGAGCGTACAAAGTCGTATTTGCCGTCTTTGAGTGCTCCGACGTTGATGACCATATCAACCTCCTGTGCACCGTCTTCGATGGCTGCACGGGTCTCAAACGCTTTTACACGGGTATCGGACATGCCCAGAGGGAAGCCGACAACGGTGCAGACTTTGACGTCAGATCCTTTGAGCTTTTCAGCAACGAATTTGGTGTAGTACTGGTTGACGCAGACAGAAGCAAAATCATGTGCAAGTGCCTCGTCGCAGATCTTTGCAACCTGTGCTTCGGTTGCGTCTGCTTTTAAGATAGTGTGGTCAAATAATTTGGTGTTCAGCATAATTTTTTCCTTTCTTTGATGAAAAATAAATTAGAATGATAGAGAAAAGGCAGAGCCGAAAAAACACAGTTCGGATTTAACGGTTCTGCCTTTAAAAATTGTAACTATTCAGAGCCACATCTCGATTCCGCTGCGCTGCATCTCGATGTGGCTGCTCGCCATATGAAATTCCAGAAAAAACCGCTCATTCATGCAAGCATGATTCGCAATTTTTTCTTCCATTTCACATGGCTCTGAATAGTTACATATTATCTTGCGCCCTTATCGTATGGAATACCTTCGGCTTTCGGAGCCTGGGAATTCTTGGATGTGAAGGCGAGAATAATCATGGATGCGATAAACGGCATCATGCTGTAAATGTTCTTGGACAGTCCCAGATGGGAGAGGACAGTGGAGTCCGCAATGTTTGCCAGGGAACGGAATACCGCAAAGAATACGGCTGCTCCGGCAATGTGGAACGGTTTCCACTGACCGAAGATCATAACAGCGAGGGCAAGGAATCCGGCACCGGCTACGCCGACTTCGAAATTCCAGGTGGTAACGGACGGAACGATGTATGCAAATCCGCCGATACCGCCGAGTGCACCGGAGATGATAACACCGGTGTATCTCCACTGGTATACGTTGATACCAACAGAGTCGGCTGCCTGTGGATGCTCACCACATGCCATCAGACGAAGTCCAAATTTTGTTTTATACAACACAATATAAGATGCAACCAAAACGAAAAATGAAATTAACATAAACCAGCTAAATTCAAATTTTCCAATATTCACAAGAAATGCCTGTTTTGCATGTCTATATGCTATGGTTGAAGATACATTATCTACACTTTCTGCTGTATTGATCGCTCTTACGATAACAACGGCAAGGGCTGGTCCTAAAAGATTCAGTGCCGTACCAACCAATGTCTGGTCTGCATTGAAATGAATCGACGCAACACCCAAAAGCAACGAAAATATCATTCCGAAAACAACACTTGCTAATACAACTAAAATAATAATAAATGGCGTTGCTGTACTGCCCGGAAGATATTTCATCATCAAAGCTCCACCTAGAGCTCCCATTACCATAATTCCTTCCAGACCGATATTAATAACACCACTGTGTTCTGAAAAACATCCGCCAAGCGCAACAAGAATCAGAACAGACGCAAAAATTAGAGTATATTGGAGTAATAATGTCATTATTTTGTACCTCCTTTTACTTCTTTCTTCTCATCTTTCTTATTCAAATAACGGTTAAACCAAAGCTTGAAGAAGAATACAAATCCACAAAGGTAAATAATAACCGCTGAAATGAGGTCAGAAATCTGTGTACAATACATTGTTTTATCTACATATGTTCCACCACTGGTGATATGCTGGATAAAATAAGAAGCAAATATCGTTCCGATTGGATCAAGTCCACCAAGGAATGCTGCTGCAATTCCATTGAATCCCATGCTTGGTACGCTTGTCTGTTGTACCATCCATGTTTCAATACCACTTAAGTAGAAGAATGCTGCACCCATACCTGCAAGTCCGCCTGAAATCATCATTGTAAGAATGATATTTCTCTTTTCCTTCATACCACAATATTTTGCAGCATGTTTGTTCATACCAGTTGCTTTTAACTCATAACCAAATTTTGTTTTTCCAAGAATAATCCACACAAGTACTGCCATCAGCACCGATAAAGGAAGACCTATCGTTACAAACTCATTTCCTGCAAATAGACCGTCAAGTCCACAGTTTGGAAGAAGTGCACTTGTATTTCCACTCTTAAGTGCAACCGTATATGGTGTTGTTTCTGCTTTTACCTGTGTAAGAAGCATATTTACAATGTAAAGAGAAATCCAGTTTAACATGATGCATGAAATAACTTCGTTTACGTTAAAATAAGCTTTTAATGCACCAGATAATCCACCAACAAGTGCTGAAATTACGATAGCCGCCAAAAGACATACATACCAAGGCATTCCCAATTTCAATGCAAAATACAAGGAAGCGCCCGCTCCAACAACATACTGACCTGCTGCACCAATGTTGAACAAACCAACTTTATACGCAAACAGAACGGATAAAGAACACATCAAAAGAGCAGATGTTTTTACCATTGTCGTTCCACAATATTTTAAAACAGCTATTTCACTTGGATAGTAAAAATAGTTCTTTAAAATTGCTATGATTGCATCCGATGCACCTTCTGGATTGATAATAAGTAATACGATATAGCCGACAAAAAGTCCAATGACAATACATAAAAACGATGCGATGATTGTCTGAATGGCATTATTTCGCCAGAGGCTTTCTTTCTTTGACTCTTTATTCATTGTTCTTTACCTCCTTTCTCTTAGAACCCGCCATGTAAAGTCCCAGTTCTTCAACCGTTACTTCTTTCGGATCAAACTCTCCAACAATTTCGCCCTCATACATAACAAGCATTCGATCAGAGACATTCATAACTTCGTCTAGTTCTAAACTTACAAGGAGTACACCTTTTCCTTCATCTCTAGCTGCTACTAACTGTTTATGCACATGTTCTATTGCACCTACATCCAATCCTCTTGTTGGCTGTACTGCAATCAAAAGTTCCGGATTCTTATCAATTTCTCTGGCAACAATTGCTTTCTGCTGGTTACCTCCGGACATAGATCTTACTTTGGTGATTGCACCCTGACCAGAACGAATATCGTATTCATCAATCAATCGGTTTGCATATTCGCGAATTGCTTTTCTCTTCAAAAAGCCAAGTTTATTTGTAAATTGTGGTTCAAAATATCTTTGAAGAACAATATTATCCTCCAATGAATAATCTAAGACCAGACCATGTTTATGTCTATCTTCCGGAATATGACTCATACCGGAAGTAAGTCTTTTTCGAATAGACATATTTGTGATATCCACTCCATTCATAATGACGGTTCCGCCTGTGATCGGCTCTAATCCAGAAAGCCCATAAACAAATTCTGTCTGTCCATTTCCATCAATACCAGCAATACAAACAATCTCTCCTCTTCTTACCTGAAGAGATACATGATTGACTGCATTGTTTTTATGGCGTTTAGAAGCCACTGTCATATTTTTAATATCAAGAACTACTTCTTCCGGCTTTGCTGGTTTTTTATCTACAATAAAATTAACATCTCTACCAACCATCATGGCAGATAACTTTTCAGGCGTCGTATCTTTGATATCTACGGTACCAATATATTTTCCTTTTCTCAAAACTGAGCATCTGTCTGCCACTTGCATAATCTCTGCCAGCTTATGTGTAATAAACAGAATACTTTTTCCTTCTGCTGCAAGATTTTTCATAATCTGCAT
>OIWL01000428.1_pt1 | contig 58612 bp, 50 predicted proteins | sample 1587561 | NCBI WGS metagenome assembly OIWL01 (sample SAMEA3888903, study PRJEB22519) | human gut metagenome | biome: human gut; feature: human-associated habitat; material: faeces | place: Denmark | collected 2010 | reverse complement strand
CCACGATACAGCCCATACTGTCCAGACTGTTCGCCACGCCGTTGGCAGCGATCTGTACGGTTCCGAAGCCAGCGATAATGCTTACCACAATGACACGTCCCAGCTGGAAAATCCCGTTTTCAATACCACTGGGAATACCGATATAAAAGATCTTATGGATCACAGGCCAGTCAATCCGAAATTTTTCTTTTAACAGATGCACTTCGTTGGACGGATTTTTCAGCAAATGATACAGGATAAATCCTGCCACCGCACGGGAGATCAGGGAGGGGATTGCCACACCTGCCACGCCCAGTCCCAACACATAAACACCCAAAGCATTACCGCCGATGTTAATGATATTTTCCACCACGGAGACCTTCAGCGTGATCTGGGAATTTCCCATGGAGCGGAACAGCGCCGCACAGGAATTGTACAGGGCAAGGAACGGAAAGGACAGTGCCGAGATCATCATATAGATCACAGCATTATGAAATACGTCCGCTTCAATTTTACCGAAAAACAGGGAAATGATGCCATTACAGAACACCATGACCAGAATCGAAATACCGATGGTAATGCATACGGAGGACACGATCAGCTGTTTTGCGGATTTGCAGGCGTCCTCTTTTTTCCCTGCTCCGAGGAACTGGGAAGTCACCACCGCGCCACCGGTAGCCAATGCCGCCAACACACTGATGATCAGGTTATTGAACATATCGATCAGGGATACGCCGGAGACCGCCGCCTCGCCCGCCGAAGAGATCATGACGGTATCCGCCATGCCCACAGTGATTGCCAGTGCCTGTTCAAATAAGAGTGGGATGATCAGTTTTTTCAGATCATCTTTTGAAAATAGTTTTGTTTTGCTTGCTTCCATTTCTTTTTACCCGGTTATTTATCCATGCGATACAATTTCAGGGAATTGTCCCATGCCGCCTTGCGCACTTCTTCCTCTGTGATCTCCTTGATCTGTGCCATGGCAGCGATCACATAGGGAATATTCAGGGAACTGTTGCGTTTGCCGCGGTTCGGTTCCGGTGCCAGATACGGGCAATCCGTCTCCAATACAATGCGATCCATGGGAATGTACTCTACCGCTTCCTTCAGTTTCTTTGCATTTTTAAAAGTCAGCACGCCGCCGATTCCGAAGTAGAATCCCATATCCAGGAAAATCTTCGCCGTCTCCTTCGTATAGGAATAACAGTGAATTACACCGCCGATCTCCTCCGCGCGCGCCTCCGTCATGAGATCCACAGTATCCTTCGCCGCATCCCGGGAATGAATGATAACGGGCTTTCGGATCTCTCGCGCCAGATCCAGCTGCCGCAGGAACCACTTCTTCTGTGTCTCGTGATCCGGCTCCGGCCAGTAATAATCCAGCCCGATCTCTCCCACCGCCAGGCATTTCTTTTTCCGGCACTGTTCCTTCAGCCAGGAATAAGATTCCTCATCCAGTTCCGCGGTCTCGCTGGGATGCACACCGATGGCTCCGTAGATATAATCATATCGTTCCATCAGCTCCAGTACTTTCCTGCAGGAAGCAAGGCTCGCACCTACATCCACCACCCGGGCAATCCCCTGCTCCGGCAGCGCCGCCAGAAGCTGTTCTCTGTCTTCATTAAATGCGTCATCGTCATAATGCGCATGCGTATCAAATATCGCAGTCATGTGAAATCTCCTTAATCAGGGTATCTATGCAAAAAAAGAACCGTCCCCGGAGCTCCTAAGTCTCCAAAAACAGTTCTCTCGAGTGCACCGCCAGGGGCTCGAACCCTGGACACCCTGATTAAGAGTCAGGTGCTCTACCAACTGAGCTAGCGGTGCATTTTCTGTGTCGTTGTTATGTCTCCCGCAACGACAAGACATATGTTATCACATGATTTTAAATAATGCAAGTACTTTTTCAAAAAAAATTAAATATTTTTTTCGATTTTTTTATATAATAGGTGAAATTAGTGATTTTTGCGGGCTTCCTGACACTTTTTGCAGTAGCCGTACAGCTCTAATTTGTGTCCGGTGACAGTGAAATCTCCGGTATCCTGCTCTAAATGCACATGTGCAAAGGGGCAGCTGGGCAGCGGAATCCGCTTATGACATTCCAGGCAGACCGCATAATGGGTATGTTCCCCGCGGTTCAGTTCGTATACTACGGTACCGTCTCCCATGAATGTAGTCTTCTCTACCATTCCGTGTTCTTCAAATGTTGCCAGGATCCGGTAGATCGTGGATACAGCATAATCGCTGCCTTCGTGATCTCTCTCAATACGATTGTAAATCTGTACGGCGCTGAGGGGCTCGGTCGCTTCCTCCAGCACCTGATACACGCATTTTCTCTGTTTGGTCCATTTCAATCCCTTAGGGTAGGAAATATCATTGTGTTCACATTTATGTTCTTCCATAGATATCTGTCCTTTTATATCGCGATCCGGGGCATCCGCAGTGCTGCTCAGCTCGGTAACGCCCTGCGTTCCCTCACTGGACGGGCGTCGCCCTATCAAAATTGGATCTGCCTCTTATGCCTGCAAGCAGTCAAAGAGTCAGCTCTCAATTTTGGCACTGCTTGTGCCTACAGCCAGTTTATCACAATTCCTGCTAAAACGCCAATCACATATAAAATTCCCACGATTTTCAGATTTTTCTTTTTATCCGGATTCACGCGGAACAACACCAGCAGTCCTACTCCCGCTCCCACCAGCAATCCGGACATCATGGCTCCAAGGCTGATCACACCACTGATATACAATTGCGTTATGGTCACAGATGCTGCACAGTTGGGGATCAGTCCAACCAATCCTGCCAGCACAGGTCCCAGTATGGGACGGTTCAGGATCAGTCCGGCCAGAACATCTTCTCCCACAAAATGCAGTGCTGTGTTCAGAACAAATCCAATGACTATAATGAAAAAGGTAATGTGAAGCGTATGCTTTACCGCAGATAGAAAAATGCCATCCTTTTCACAATGGCAGTTCTCATGCTCACAGATTTCATGAATGTGCTCTTCCTCTTCATGATCATTTTCCTCATGCCCGTGAACATGGTCATGAGGATGCATCTTCCTCTCCCGGACCAACAGATCGATCACAAATCCGGCTACGGCACCAATGGCTGCTTTCGCTCCCAACACACCCAGTACAAAGCGGATATCCATTTTCTCCGAAATCAGGATCGGCAGCATCTCATCAGAAGTGGACAGATAAATGGCTATCAGTGTTCCCAGGGTGATCACCCTGCCTGCATATAAGTTGGATGCCGCTGCTGAGAATCCACACTGAGGCAGCACACCTGCCACGCCACCGATCAACGGTCCCATTTTGCCTGCTTTTCGCACCATATGTGTGGTCTTCTCGCCAGCCTTATGCTCCAGATATTCCATAGCCAGATAGGTCAGGAACAAAAATGGTACCAGCTTTATACTATCTATTAAAGTATCTAAAATAACTTCCGACATGACTCTTACCTTTCCATACTTTCTTTATCAAATAAATACTTAATCATATATTAGTTCTAAATGCAAATGAGTTGCATTTGCATTTAGAACTATAACACATTTTTTCATATTGTCAATATTTTAATTATAAAAAATGCGCTATGCTATGATAAGCTACGAAAAGCAAGAGAATGACCATCCGGGCAAAAGCCAGCCGGTATACCGTCTTATAGTACTCCCGGATCACTTCCATCAATCTTCGATCAATCCTTTTTTCTTCCACGCTCCGCTCCGCCAGCGCAGCAGCATGCCGACCGCACGGCAGCATTCATCTGCTGTCAGACCGATATAAGCACCCACTACTGCCAGATGCAGCTGTATCCCCAACAGATACGTTCCTCCCGCTGCACACAAAAACATGAAAACAGCTCCGAGGATCACCGGAAATACAGCATCTCCACTGGTTTTCAGTGCATTTCCGTATACCAGATTTGTGACTCGTCCGGCTTCCAGGGCAATATCAATAAACATCAGCTTCTGCACTAGTTCTACCATACTCTTATCCTGCGTGAAAAAAGAGATCAGGACCGGGGCACTGACTGCAAACAGAAATTCTGTTCCCATCGCCAGTACTGCTCCGATCGCCGCAGATTTTTTCGTCTGCTTATCACATATTTCATATTTTCCCGCACCCATATACCATCCGGTCATAATGGCATTCGCCTGTGCAAGTGCACTTCCCACACAGAAGGATAAATTCGTGATCTGTGCCGTATAGGAGCGGGCAGCCACATTGATTCCCTCCGTATCCATCTGGTTCAGAAAACGGATCACCAGTGTCATCGCTATATTATAAATAGTATTCTCCAAAGCGGAAGGTAATCCGATCCGGATGATCTTCCGCAAAATCTCTCCGGAATTTACCCTCTCCAAATATTTTTTTGCAGGGATCAGCCGCCGTACAAAGATCACTATCAATATCAGATTCACTACTTTGGAGATCACTGTTGCGGATGCGACCCCCTGCACACCGAGGTGGAAACGAAACAGAAACACGGCATTTAATATAAAGTTCAAAATATTACCTGTCACAGTTGCGATCAGAGGCTGTTTCGTATATCCAAATGCACGCAGATATCCTGCCAATATGGGAATCATAGCGTTCAGTATACTTCCGCCTCCGACGATCCGCAGGTATTGTACGGCAGGCTCCTTCAATGCCGGTGCAATACCTACCACATACAGAATCCCATCGGAACAGAAAAACAAAAACACAGACATTACAACACCCAGAATCCCATTAAACCATAATCCCAGAGTCTTTGCCTGACAGGCGATCCCCGGTCTGCCCGCACCGATATTCTGTGTCATCACAGCCAGCATTCCCATAGAAACTACCGAATACATAATAATGAATACACCGATATAAGTATTTGCTGTTCCGACTGCTCCGACTGCCTGATCTCCCACAGAAGAAAGCATTAAGGTATCCACCATTCCGGACAACATGTAAAAGATCGTCTCCAGACACAGTGGTACAAATAATTGAAATAATGACTTATTCTGTCCTTCCATCGTAGGTTTTATATCCTTTCTGCGGTTCCTAAAAATTTGCATTTTCATTTTACAACTATTCAGAATACTATTCCGAATAGCCTCTTCAATTTTTACATATTACTACTTTATCTTTCCTAAAGCTTGCATTTTTACCACAGAAAATTGACTTATTTCTACTTTTATAGTAATCTGACCATAATATCCTCTGATCCACTTCACAGAAAGGCCTGCCTATGTACCCTGAATTAAGAGAAGAACGCATTCACGGAACAAAAGAATTTCCTTTTAGCTGTTATCACCTGCATGATATGCCTGCTTTTTTTCAGATTCCTGTCCACTGGCATCCGGAGGTCGAGATCATATATGTCCGCTCCGGCTCTCTTAATGTCATCATTGAAGGGGAAGAATACGAAGCGGCCGGCGGCTCCGTATTCTTTGTGAATCCCGGTGAGCTTCATTTTATAGGTTCCGCAATTCCGGGCGTAGACTATCATACCCTGTTGTTTCCACTGGAATTTATTTCCTTTCAGACGGACGATCTGTTGGAAACGGAGTTTCTCCTTCCCCTGCGTAACCATGAATTGCTTTTGCATCATAATCTTTCCCACGAAAAAAGCTGTCCTGACATCATTTCTCTCATCTGTGAGATCCTGTCTGTCAGACAGCTTCCAAATACATTGAGTGGGTATTTCCGATTACGTATTTTATTGTTGTCACTTATACAAAAAATTGCTTCCTGTGGAACCATTAACCCGATGGGCTCCAAAAGGAACGATCCGATGCAGCGTGAGATACTGACTTATCTGCAGTATAACTACACGGAACCCCTTCGGTTGGAAACCCTGGCAGAGCAATTTCATTTATCCGAAAAATATTTGTCCCGCTATTTTAAACAACACTTTCATCTGACCCTGACGCAATACCTGATGCATCTGAGACTGACCCATGCCTGCCATCTGTTAGAGAGCACCTCTCTGCCGGTTACAGAGGTTGCCCTGCAGTCCGGCTTCCCCAATGTAAGTCATTTTATCCGTAGCTTTCACGCTTCTTTTCGGATGTCGCCGCTGCAATACCGCAAGAAACGGGATCAGTCCTTCACATAAATTCTGATATTGGCCGGTGTTACCGGATAGGTTCCGGTGTCAATGGTTTTGGGTATACTCTGTCCTTCAAATACTGCCTCTATTTTTTCCAGTGTCATGGATCCCCAGCTCTCCGGACGCTGCGCAATTGCAGCATCTACATAGCCGGCCTTCATGAATTCTCCAACTTCATCCGTGAAGTCCACTGTTACCAGTTTTACCTTCTTCCCTTTGGACTTAAGATATCTGGCAAAAGCCAATCCCCATCCTACATTTGTAGCGCACAGTACAGAGATATCCGGATGCTCCGTAAGAAGCCGGTCAGTTAATTTTGTTGCTTCTTCAGCAGTAGGTTCTCCCGGACCGGTCATATCATAATAAGGAATTCTGTTTTCTTTCAGAACATCTACAACACCGTGGTATCTGTCCTCTACAGTCTCAATGAGGTTATCCTTCCACTTGATAATGCCAACGGCACCGTCGGCTCCCAAGGCTTCTCTCACAGCCTCTCCGGTACTCCGTCCGCACTGATAACTGTCAGTTCCGATGAGTGTGCGATAGGGAACACTATCAAATGCAGACAGGATGAAAATCACCTCCACACCCTTCTCTGCCATCTTCTGCAGCAATTTTTCCACTCTGAGATCCGCAATGGGTGAGATACAGATTCCATCATAACGCTCCTCCAACACCTTTTTCAGAAAATGCACCATTTCCAGAGTTCCTGCTTCTCCTCTTCCCTTAGGTGCAAATACCGTAATATCAAAATTCAGAATTTTGGCAGTGCGATAGGCCTGTTTCGTCGCCGGATACCAGAAAGGATCATCCAGATCCCATACCATGGCAATTTTCCTGCGCTGTACCGGTGCATAATCCACCGGTATATTAGCCAGGATTTCATTCAGCTGATTTAATTCGCTGTTCAATCGTTCGGATACATGCCCCATAAGGCTGGCATTCTGCTTCTGTTCTGCAGTAATTCCCGCCACGTTTTCCGAGGATGCCGATGCCTGACTGGAGATTGTTGCAATAGATTCCATGACTTCCAGTAGCTCTTCCTTCTTCCCATTGACTTCATCCATACGTTCTGTGAAAAAAAACTGCGCTTCTGCCAGTTCTTTCACACTGTGATTTATATTTTCAAAGGAAGAAATTGTATCCCCTACCGCGGTTTTCTGTGCTTCAAAAGCTGCATCGGATTCCTCCATGATCTCTTTCAGTTTTGTTAACGAACCTATAATCTCCTGAATGGATGCATTGATACTCTGACTTGCCTTATGACATTCCTCCGACAATTTTCGTACTTCATATGCCACATGAGCAAATCCTCTTCCGGCTTCCCCGGCTCTGGCAGCCTCGATGGATGCATTTAAAGACAGCAGATTCGTCTGCTTGGCAATACTATAGAGAACACTTGTGACAGATTCAATCTTTGCATTTTTATCCAGAAGCGTACGAATCTCTTCTGTGATCGTATCCATGGAACCTTTGAGTTTTTCCTGTGTTTTCCCCAGATGTTCCACTCTTTGTCTGCCAAGATCACTCTGTTGCTGCATCTGCTGAACCTGTGTCTGCATAGTTGCAGTCTCCTGATCCATATCCGTGATCTTCGCTGTGAATTCCTCGGCTATTTTCCGGCATTGCAATACATCTCTTTCCTGCCTTGAGGCACCTTCCGCAAGCACCTGTATGCCATGTCCCACCTTATCGGAGGACTCTGTCAGCCCCTCTGCCGCACCTTCAAATTGTTCGGATACCAATCCCAGATTATTGACAGTCTGTTTCAAGGATTGTAGCTGTTCCTTATATGATTCTTCTGTTTGTCCGCTGCTTACCGCTCTTTTGTTCCATAAAGGCATAGATTATCCCTCCAATGCTCTTCTCGCCAGTTCCAGGCATCCCATGATGCCCTGATCATCATGCAGTGACGCAGGTACTACATAATGCTCCGGATCCTCCAGTTCTTCTGTTATCACATAGCCATTGATATAGGTAATCAGCTTTTTGCGTATTAATGGGAATAGTTGCTCCTGATGCATGACACCGCCTCCGAGAATGATCATTTCCGGAGAAAGTACCATCACATAATTTGTCAATGCCTGCGCAAGGTAGTCTGCCTCCAGATCCCATACTTCCGGACAATCTGCCAGTTCCACTGCTTTTTTGCCCCATCTGGCTTCTATGGCAGGACCAGCCGCCATTCCTTCCAGACAATGATCCTTGTGATAGGGGCATTTTCCTTCATAATGGTCTGTATCCCGTTTTGTGATGAGGATATGTCCTGCCTCAGGATGAAGCATACCGTGCAGCAGCTTCCCGTCAATATACACGCCTGCTCCGATTCCGGTTCCCACGGTCAAATACATGACGCAATGTTTCCCTTTTGCCTGCCCGAAAGTAACCTCACCCAGTACTGAACCATTTACATCGGTATCAAATCCCATAGGACATTTTAACGCTGCTTTCATGCTTCCCAAAAAATCAAAGTTTGTCCATGCAAGTTTAGATGTGGTAGTAATATATCCATATTTTTCCGATGCTGGATCCAGTTCCACCGGTCCAAAACTTGCAATTCCCAATGCGTCTATCTGCTTGTCCTGAAAATATGCGATCAATTTCGGAATGGTCTCTTCCGGCGTCGTTGTAGCTATAGATACCTGCTCATAGATCTTTCCTGTTTCATCTCCGATGGCACAGACCATTTTTGTTCCGCCCGCTTCTAATGCTCCCAATTTCATAGTGATTCCTTCTTTCTTTTTATTTTTTATCTTCCGATCTATTCCCATAGGTTTTCTGATATAAATGCAGCCAGGGTGTATGCTCTGGCAATCTGGAGAAATCCTTTTGATCATAGATTTCCTGAATCTGTCCATTCCGTATCCGGATCAGACGGTCAGCCAGAGCCAGAGAATCGGCAAGATTCACCGCCAGGATCACCACTGCAATATTTTTTTTCAAAAACCGTTCCATCAGCTCCCAGATATGACTGCGCACGGACACTTCCGCATTTTTAAACGGCTGTACGCACAACACGACCTGCGGATGCTGCATCAGAATTCTCGTATATACCAGATCATACTTCTGCTGCCTGGTCAGGTTCCACACCGGAGTGTCAAATACGTCCTCCCCCAACAGATCTTTTTGTTCCTCCTGGATACTTCTCCGGATTCCAGACTGATTCCACACACCCCGGATTCGATGATCCATGGTAAAACATAGGTTATCAAAATAACTCATATGAGGAAACAGCATAGTCTCTGTGGGTAGCTCCTGGATTACCGCAATATCTCTGTTTTTCTCACTTTTTTGTGTCCCTTTCGTCAGATAAAAGCTTCCTTTCTCTGGAATCTCTCCTTGAAACAGCTCCACAAAATCAGCAATGCAACGATTATCCAGATCCTGCAATACAACGCATTCTCCCTGCCCGACCCGAATCGTAATATCTTTCAGATTACCATATTGTATCTTATCCATGATCAATACGGTCTGTCTGTCTGTATCTGCTTCCTGTCGTCTATGTTGAGATCTCACCCACCTGTCATATTCCTCCACACTCTGTAGCGGAAATGTATCAGGAATCGGATCACCTCTCTGAAACGTTTTGATGATCTGCCCGTTTACCATTAATGCCATACGATCACACAGATAGGTTGCTTCTTCAAAATGAGCCGTGATGTAAATGAAAGAAATTCCTCTTTCTGCGTACAGTCGTATGATCCTGTGCAATTCCTCCAGTTCGCCCTCGCTAATAAAAGTACTGACATTTTCCAATACGATCAGCTGACTTCCTGCCACCACCGCTTTCAAAACTTCTGTCACAAACTTTTGAAATATTGTCAGTTCGCTGACATAAGCCCCCGCCGGGATATTGATCCCGATTTCATCCAGAAAAGGCTGCAGCAGTCGTTCCAACATTCCCGGATGAATCAGATACTTATGAAATCCTCTCCGCAGGACAAAAATATTGTCTACCACGGTTAGATCCTCCGCCAGACTGCTTTTGTTGCGGATGATACTGATCCTGTTCGTCCGGTTATGCGACCTCTGCCACTGATTGACCAATTGCTCACGATAATATACATATCCGTAGTGAAGCGGCATATTTTGTTGCAACAGTTTGAGAAAAGCATCCATTCCATAACGATTGACCGGGATCAGACCGAATACCTCTCCCTTTCGTACCGTTATATTAAAATTATCCAGGAGAATTCTTCCCTGTTCCTTGTAGGTCACCTTCTCCATGCGCAGCACTTCCCTGATCAACAGTAGTTTTCCTGCCTTTCTTCCATATGAATCAGATTACGATCACTGTAGATTACAGGAATTCTTATCTTCACATCCGTGCCAATCTCCGGCATAGAATACACATGAATTCCATATTCTTCTCCAAATAGTAAATGGATACGGTTATTGACATTTACCAGTGCGATCCCGCCTTTTGTCTCGGATTCTCCCGTTGCGAGAATACCTCCGCTTTTTTGCAATCTTTCATTGATATCCGCTACTTTGCGTTCTTCCATGCCGTTGCCGTCATCCGAGATACACAGAAGCAGACAACTTTCCGTCATTTCCAGTAGGATCCGGATATGTCCCGTTCCCAGTTTGCACTCTGTCCCATGAATGATACTATTTTCCAGGATCGGCTGCAAGGTCAGTTTGGGGATACGACAGCTGTAAATCGCTGCTTTTTCCTCGGGATCACATTCAACGGAAAGCTGCAGTCTGTCGCCGAAACGATACTGCTGAATTTTAAAATAAGTCATACAGTTCTGCAATTCTTCTTCCACTGACACCAGATTTTCTACTTTGCTGATGGTATAGCGGAAAAAAGTGGCCAATGCCTCTGTCATATCTGCGACACTTACCAGTCCTGCAATCAGTGCCTCACTACGGATGCTCTCCAATGTATTATATAAAAAGTGGGGATTGATCTGATTTTGTAATGCCAGATACTGTGCCTGTCTCTTATTCAGGTTCAGCATCTCCTGTGACTGCATCAGATACTGCATTTTGCTGACCAGACTCTCCAGCTCCGGAGAAATGTGGATCCCATCTTCTCCCACCAGATTGCTGGTGGTATAACCGTCCAGAAATAATTCTATCCGCTTCTCGATACGCCGGTAAGGCAGCCATATCTCCACTACAGCATAGCAGATACCAAGCACCAACAGGCACCCTCCAAAGATCACCGGGAACCAGCCTGCCCCATTCCCCCTGATTTTTTCATAGATAAGATATCCCAAGAGCGCAGCCAGAAACAACACCATAAAACTCCACGCACACAATGTCCGAAAGTTCAGATAATGCATTTTTCCCTGCTTCATACGCTCTCCTCTCAACCGTACAGCTTCCGGTACTCTGCCGGATTTACGCCGGCAATCTTATGAAAAGTCTGGGTAAAATGCTTTCTGTCATTATATCCTACCCGCTCACAGATCTCGGTCACAGACAATCCTGTTTCTCTCAACAGCGTTTTAGCCTCATCCATTCTTACCCGCATCAGATATTTGGCAAACCCTTCTCCTGTTTCCTTCTTAAATAGGGCACTAAAATATGCTACACTGAAACCCACATGGTCACATACTTCTTCCAATGTAATATTTTCCGCATAATGTTTGTGAACATACTGCTTTGCCTGGCGGATCGGCCGGGAAGTCTCCCCCTGTCTGGCTTCCAGAGCTTCTGTCATCAGTTCTTCCTGCAGCGTTGACAGTTCATGAAACAATTCTTCCGCAGAGCCACAATGCATACACTTTTCTTCAAATATAGTGGGAGATGTAGCTCTTACACGCACAATAAAAAATCTTCCTGCTGACAGCACCGTTTCCTGAATTTCCCGTCCTCTGACATCCGGTACACTCATCACCGCATTTTTCAGTTCTTCTCCGCACTTGCTGGCTTCTGCCGGATCCAGAACTTCTATGGCATGTTCCATTTCTTTACAATATCGATCCAGAATATCCTGCATTGGTAATCCGGATGCCGGAGGTACTTCTTCCAGAAGTCTTCCCCAGCCTTCCACGATCCTCTCCCGAATCGCAAGCTCTGCTTTTCTTATGGATGCGGTCAATTGTTCCGCATCCACTGTCACACCGCCAATGGCAAGTGAAAATCTTACCGGTCCCAACATGGAACGGTTCGCTTCCAGTTGTCGCAAAAATTCCAAAAGCAAAGTTCTTATTTTATCCGTATCTTCTTTTATAAAATTAAGAATACCATACCCGGAATCTTTCACATAATCAAAAAGGCAGTCATTACAGTTTTTTGACAGGCAATGATAGAACAACTCTTTCGTTTTTTCACAGATCACAGTCTGTGCTGCCTTACTCATTTGTTCCGGATCATATCCTGCTTTCACCACTATGGCCTGATAACAATCAGCTTCCGCCTTAAAATAATAGTTCTCCTGCAGCTGCACTGCGGTTGGATTATAGGCATCTTCTACAAGATCCTTCAGCAACGCATATCTGAGGCGATTTACATCGCTCTCACTGACTCTCCGCTCAGCCATTTCCATACCCTGGGCAGATTTCTTTGCATCCAGCCGCTCACCAATTTTTCGCAGTGTTTCGTTCAATTCGTCCTGTTTAATAGGTTTTAAAAGGTAATTTCCCACACCAAGGGAAAGCGCATTTCGTGCATACTCGAAATGTGCATATCCACTGATAATGATGATTTCCAGTTCCGGACATATCTTTTTTGCATTTTTTATCAGCTCCAGCCCGTCCATTCCCGGCATGCGAATATCCGTGATCAGAATGTCCGGTCTATATTGCTGCAGCATATCCAGTGCCTGTATGGCATTTTCTGCCTGTGCCGCCATCTGCATTCCCAGTTTGTCCCACTCGACCAATGCCTGGACAAGCTTGCAGATCAGCTTCTCGTCATCTACGATCATTACCTTCCACATAATTTTAGCCTCATTATTAGCCTTTTTTCCATAAATATAGATTTATTTTAGCACTCGTTTAAATGCAATTCAACAGGAATATCCCATATTTCCGGATATTCCTGTTGAATTTTTATATTTATGGAAGAGAAAAGATTTTGCTTACTGCTGTTTGGTCAGAACAGATACTCCTGTATCGGTTACAGCACCACCGAGACTTTCACCATTGATGGCTTTTACAGCTGCTTTTACACCTTCATAACCCATAACATCGGGATTCTGAGCCATGGTACACAGCAGATATCCGTCATCGATCAGACCCAGGATAGCATCAGACTTATCAAAGCCTACACCGATTACGTTATCCTTACCGGAAGCCTTGATGGCGTTACCGGCGCCGGTGGTGGAACCTTCGTTACATCCGAAGATACCTACAACGCCCTGGGTAATATAGTTCTCTGCAATACTTTGGGATTTTGCTGCATCGCCTTCGCCGTACTGAGTCTCCAGAAGTTCGAAATCAGTTCCTTCAAATGCAGAACGGAAACCTTCTTCTCTCATAACGCAGGAATCGGTTGCTGCATTTACATTGATGATACCAATGGAACCACTGGTGACACCTGCATCTGCCAATGCTTTCTTCATCTCTTCACCTGCTGTCTTACCTGCAGCATTGTTGTCGGTAGAGAAAGTAGCTTCTGCGGATACGTTCGCAGGGGAATCTACGTAAATCAGCTTAACGCCTGCATCTGATGCCTCTCTCAGTGCGGAAGAAATCGCATCGGGACCGTTTGCTGCTACGATGATAGCCTGTGCACCTGCACTGACTGCGTTGTTTACACACTCGATCTGCTGAGCATCATCCTTGGTATTGGGAGCCATAAACTGAACTGTTACACCCAGCTCTGCTGCTGCCTTCTGTGCGCCCTCATTCAGAGTTACCCAGTGCTGATCCAGAGAATCCATGGTGATCAGAGCGATCAGAGTGGTTCCTGCGTCTGTTGCAGTTGAAGCCTGCTCTGTGGTGGTGGATGCTGCCGCACTGTTCTGTGCCTCACCGGTGGCTGCGGTTCCTGCGTTGTTGCTGCTGCCACATCCGGTCAGCATTGCTGTTGTCATGCATAATGCACAAGCTACTGATAATACCTTTTTCATTTTGTAAACCCTCCTTAAAAGTGTTCATTGATTTATCTTAGCATCTTAATTGATGTCTAATTCTTAGCCGGTTTCTTCTTAAATACACCATTCCTTACAACAACATCCAGAAGTACTGCAAACACTACGATGATACCGATAACCAGTCTCTGGATACCTACCTGGGCGCCAATCATATTCAGGCCATTCTCCAGTGTCTGCCATACGGAAGCACCTGCCAGAGTTCCCAACAGCAATCCGGTTCCTCCCAAAGGAGAAATACCACCGATAACGCCTGCGGCTACCGCATACATCTCGTACATGTTACCGGCTTCCATGTTACCCATTCCGGCCTGACCGCAGAGGATCAATCCTACCACAAAAGAACAGAATGCACTGACCAGATAGGTCTTGGTGGTGGTCTTTACTACGCTGACGCCGGACAGCTTTGCTGCATCCACATTGGAACCGATGGCATAAATATGTCTGCCGGTACGTGTTTTGGACAGCAGAAAGAAGAATACGATAAAGATAATAATTGCAATCCAGAAAGTATTGTAAACGCCCAATGTTTTACCATAGTAGAAAACATTCTGGAAAGTCTCTCCGGCATCTTTGCCGACACCGGATGCGATGGCATCCGTATTACGGTTGCCGTTTACCATGTAAGCAACACCTCTTGCTACAAACATGGTTCCCAGAGTAGCAATGAAGGGAGGCAGTTTCCACTTACCTACCAGAATACCATTCAGTACCCCGATGATCATGCAACATACAAAAGTAATCAGGATAGCTACTACAGGGTTCACACCCATGGTCATCAGTGTTGCTGCGATCATGGCACTCATACCTACCACAGATCCAATGGACAGATCGATATTACCGGTGATCAGCACATAACTCTGACCAATACCAATGATCAGATACTTTGACATGGATCGTAACAGGTTCATTACATTCTGACCGGAAAATACGGCCGGATTTATAATACCAAAAGCGATATAGATGATGATCAGACCGGCAAAAGCGGTAAGGGCTCCTCCCATTCCTCTGATCGCAAAAATTCTTTTCAACGGACTTTGCTTTTTCATAATGATATTTTCACCTTTCTTATGGTTATAATTTAAGCGTTAGCTGCGATCTTCTTCTCGAACTGGGTTGCCAGGGTCAGGATCTCATTCTGCGTTGTGTTTCTGGCATCCAATTCCCCAGTAATCCTTCCATCACACATTACAATGATACGATCGGCTATTCCCATGACTTCCGGCATCTCCGAAGATACGAACATTACGGCAATTCCCTGTTTTTTCAGTTCGTTCATGAGGTTATAGATTTCAACCTTTGCTGCCACGTCGATTCCTCTGGTGGGTTCATCGAAGATAACGACTTTTGAATTCCGTGCCAGCCATTTTCCTACGACTACCTTTTGCTGATTACCACCAGATAAGTTACCGGCATTGATGTCCACGTTCGGTGTTTTGATCTTCAGGTTTTCTACTGCCTCGTCACACATCTGATCTTCCTTCTTGCTGCTGACTACTCCCAGTTTGTTGCAGAGAATATCCAGATTAGGTAATGCAATATTGTGCCGGATGCTCAGTTTGGTACACAATCCATCCTTTTTCCGGTCTTCCGGTGCCAGTACGATTCCTGCGCGGATTGCATCATTGGGATTTGTAATTTTTAATGTTTTCCCTTCCAGAATGATCTCTCCGCTGTCCTTTGGATCCACTCCGAAGATTGCTCTTGTCGTTTCTGTTCTTCCAGCACCCATCAGTCCGGCAAAGCCCACGATCTCGCCTTCATACAATGCGAAATTGATATCCCGCACCATGCGACCTGCGTTTAATCCCTTGACTTCCAGAATCTTTTCCCCTTTTTTACACGACTCTCTCGGGAACTGTTCCTTGATCTCTCGTCCTACCATATTGGCTATAATCTGGTCCATCGTGGTATCTTTGAAATTCATGGAAGTAATATACTGTCCGTCTCTCATGATGGTCACACGGTCTACAATATGCTGAAGCTCTTCCAGTCTGTGGGATATGTATACAATACCGCATCCCTTGGATCGCAGATCCTTAATAATGCGGAACAGATCATCTATTTCCTTTGCTGTCAGTGCGGATGTGGGTTCATCCATGATCAGGATTCTCGCATTGACCGACAATGCTTTGGCAATTTCGACCATCTGCTGTTTGGATACCGGCAGTTCTCCCACGACCTGCTTCGGGTCAATATCGATTTTCAGATCATTTAATATCCGGGAGGCTTCCGCTTCCATATCACCGTTTGCCAATACAATACCTTTTGTCTTCTCCCTGCCTAAGAACATGTTCTCTGCTACGGACAGGTGCTTACACATATTCAGTTCCTGATGGATAATAGCAACTCCGGCTTCCTGTGCCTGTTTCGGTGTCAGATCCCCATACTCCTTGCCAAAGATTTCCAGGCTTCCACTGTCTCTGGTATACACACCGCTCAGAATCTTCATCAGCGTACTCTTGCCGGCGCCATTCTCTCCCAACAGGGCCATGACTTCTCCGGATCGCAATTCAAACTGTACATGATCCAGTGCTTTTACTCCCGGGAAGCTTTTGCATATATCCTTCATGGATACTATGACTTCTTTTTCACTCATACCTTCTCTTCGTCCTTCCCTTCCATTAATAAATAGGCTAATTTTAGCTGTTTTTTGCGTTCCCCTTAACTTTATGTTAACAGTATAGCAAAAGCCCCCTTCAAAGATAAGGGGACTATCTTTCTTATTGAAGGGGGTTTTTTATGCACTATGAATATGAAATTCTAAATTACACCTTTGTACCTATACAAGTTTACGATTCTGTTTTTGTTTCTCTTCTTTTTATATCGGCAGTTTGTATACCAGTTTTTCTTTCCAGCTCTTCCATCATGACATTGCTGTTACGAAAGACACATAAAATCACTCCCACCATCAGGGAATTGGCCAGACAGTTCCCCAGCCCATAAGCCAGAAATGGAATGGATATGGTGTAGTAAATGCCAAATCCAAAATTCACCAGAACCGCATTGACGATCCGAAGCATGATGCTCAGACTGCACACACTGCCCAACAGCAATGCCGCACGATTACTCTGACGCAGAGCGACACGGAGTGCATAAAGCGCAAAAGCAAACAGTGCCACGATCACCAATACTCCCACAATGATACCAAACCACAGGAAAATGCTGTGAATAATGTAGGTTGTACAGCTCTCCTGTGACAGGGACCATGTCCCGTTATTTTGATCTGAGGTAAAAAGTAATGCCTCACTGATCTTTCCCCCACCCAACAATGAAAAGCCATGCTGTTCCTGCTGAATATTGCTGGCAATATAACCGGTCTCCCCTTTTCCCATCCGGTAAACCATCCGCCGCCAAATAGAGTAATCTCTTTTTTCCCGGCAGAATGCCCCGTTTGATGGCAAGGAACAAAATTACGATAGATAACAAGAAAGCTTCCATCATACCGGCAGAGCAGGTAATATCCTGCGATAACAGCAGCACCGCTGCCAGATACACCGCATCCAGAATCAGGATTACCTTCCAGCTTAAGGTTCGCATGCGATACAAAAGCAAGGCATACAGAACCGGAAGAAACATCCACAGCAGATAGACAGCTTCGTATCTGTCATGATAACTGCCACTCCACATATGTGTCCCCAGCATACTGCCTGCCAGCCCTGCAGCTATAAAAAGCGCCGTCAGCCCATAGCTGAAACGTACCAGTTTCATATAGTTTCCATAGAGAAGTCCGAGAATCAGCAACAGTCCGATTCCGTTATACAGGATCGTATTACGCAGATAATTTTCCGCTCCCACCGTCTCCATATGGGAAAACAAGATTCCCTGCATGACAATTCCCACCAGTGTCAGTATCACCGTGATGCCAAACAACACTGTCGGAAACTTCGGCCTGTGGATCCGGTTCAATTCCCTGCCGGTCTGCAGCGGATCCCCCATCTGGCGTACCGCTTCCTGTGCGGCTGCCAGGGGTGTCATTCCCTCCCGGTGGTAGTCCTCCGTCTGTTCCTCAATGTGATTGCCAATCTCCCTGCGGATTGCGCATCTGGCATGGGGATTCTCGATCTGTTCTCCTATGGCATCCAGATAATCCCGGATGCTTCCGGCATTCCGCCAATCCGTATTCTCTTCCGCCGCCGGTTGTTCTGCCTCCTCATGCGCTGCCAGCACTACCCTTTTTTCTTCCTTTCCCATAATCAGCACCCTCTCTGAAGACTCAACACTCCGGAAACTGCAGTCTGGTATTCCTGCCATTCCTTCTTCTTTTCTTCCGCATGCTTTTTTCCTGCAGGAGTCAGCTGGTAGTATTTTCTCGTCTTGCCGGAAGTATTGTCCTCGTAAGACACCACATCTCCACGGCTCTCCAGCGAGTGCAGCAGAGGATACAGTGTCCCGGCCTTTAGTTCGAAGACATTGTTAGATCTCTCTCGCAGTGCCTCAATCATCTCATAGCCATACATGTCCTTGGTCTCCAATAGACGCAGGATCATCATTGCCATACTTCCCTGTACCAGATTCCTATCGATTGCCATATGTATACGCTCCTCTCTATATGGGCTTTCTACACACAATATATATCGTCAGTCTATATATGCCAAGGAAATTATTCTCACTTCTCTTTTGTGCTTTCTTTCGCACGGTATCGTATGCTATACTGTTCCCAGATATTTTCTTGATCATTTCTACAAAACCCAACATTATATAAAATAAAGGAGGTATACAATGAAAAAAATATGGATCGTCGGTTCCCTCGGTCACATGGGGCAGGCGTTGATCAGGTTGTTAGACATGATGGAATATGAATTATACGAGACCGACAAGGATGAGCTGGATATCACGGATGAACATGCAGTTTCCCTGTTCATGCACCGGAATCGTCCCGATGTCGTCATCAACTGTGCAGGATATCATCCTTCCGCCGGTGCAGCGCAGTCGGAGACGGATATGGCTTACAAGGTCAATGCCGTAGGTGCAAGGAATCTGGCGCAGTCTGCGGAAAGCATTCAGGCAAAACTCATCCAGATCTCTACGGATGATGTATTTTCCAGCGCATCCGACACACCCTATAATGAGTTCGATGATGTAAATCCTGTGGGCTTGTTTGCGAAATCCAAATATGCCGGAGAGAAATTCGTCATCCAACTGATGACCCGCTATGTCATTATCCGCAGTTCCTGGATCTACGGCATCGGCAAAGACTTTTTGAATGAAGTACTGGAAGCTGCCGCGGACTCCCAGGTATCTACTATGGAACTGCTAAATAACGACCGTGCGGTACCTACCTCCGCCGCAGAGCTTGCCCGGGTGGTGAAATTCTTCATCGACAACGATCATTACGGCATCTATCACGCCGTATGCAGTGGCGGTTCCTGCACACGCCTGGAATTTGCGAAAGAGATCCTGCGTCTTGCCGGAAAAGAGGACCGGCTTACTGTCACAGTAAAAGACGGCACCCCGGAGAAATATTCCGTACTGGATAATATGATGCTGCGTCTCACCGGCATCGAAGAACCCAGTGGCTGGAGAGAGACACTGGCTTCCTACATGAAAGAAACCGGAGGACTGGAATAGTGGAAAAACACAAAAAAGAAAAGAAAAAACTCGGTCTGTCCACCAAAATCTTTATCGCCCTGTTAACCGGTGCGGTATGTGGTGTACTGATCCATTATTATATGCCGGAAGGGTACTTCAGAGATACGATTCTGATCAACGGTATTCTCTATGTACTGGGAAATGGTTTTATCCGCCTGATGCAGATGCTGGTGGTTCCTCTGGTATTCTGCTCCCTGGTCTGCGGCGCAATGGCCATCGGTGATACGAAAACGTTGGGAACTGTGGGTGTGAAAACGATCCTGTTCTATCTGTGCACCACTGCCTTGGCGATCTGCGTGGCACTGGGTATTGCCAGTCTGATCAATCCCGGCGTCGGTTTAAATATTGCGTTGCCGGAGGATGCCACCGAAGTCGCAACCACCCAGGTAGATTTTGCGGAGACGTTGTTGAATATTATTCCGAAAAATATTTTTACCTCTCTGTCCGCCGGAGATATGCTGCCAATCATCTTCTTTGCTTTATTTGTTGGCATTCTTCTGGCTGCCATGGGCAACCGGGTCTCCACTGTGGCGAACTTTTTCAGTCAGTTCAATGACATTATGATGGAAATGACGATTGCAGTCATGAAAGCTGCCCCTGTCGGTGTCTTCTGCCTGATTGCGAAGACCTTCGCAGGCATCGGCTTCGACGCTTTTGTGCCTATGCTGAAATATATGGGAAGTGTCATTCTGGCGCTGGCAGTACAGTGTTTCGTGGTATATCAGGTCATGCTGTTTGTGTTCACCCGCTTGAATCCTTTTAAGTTCATTAAAAAGTTCTTCCCGGTTATGACCTTTGCCTTCTCCACTTCCACCAGTAATGCGACGATCCCTCTGTCTATCGACACTCTGTATAAAAAAATCGGTGTCTCCAAACAGATTTCGTCCTTTACGATTCCTCTGGGTGCCACCATTAACATGGACGGTACTTCCATTATGCAGGGCGTAGCAGTTGTTTTCATAGCACAGGCTTACGGTATTCCTCTGACCCCGGCTGCCATTGCTACCGTCATTGCCACCGCGACGATCGCTTCCATCGGCACTGCCGGTGTCCCCAGTGTCGGTCTGGTCACCCTGTCCATGGTACTGACCTCCGTGGGACTGCCTACCGAAGGCATTGCACTGATCATGGGTATCGACCGTATCCTGGATATGCTGCGTACCGCTGTCAATATCACCGGTGATGCCGTATGTACCACTATCGTGGCTAAGCAACAGGGTGCCTTTAACGAGAATACTTTCCGGGCAGATAACTGATCACCTGTTTACAGCTTTCCAGATGGCTGTCACCGTATAAAAAAAAGAGTGAAACATTCTGTCTTGTGCTCAAGTGCACCGTCAGAAGTTTCACTTTTTTATAGCTCGCAGCTATTCTATTTCAGTTTATTGAGTTTTGCCCGGTTGGCAATAACGATCAGCCGCATATCCTGTGTCAGAGGTTCTTCCGGATCGATATTGGTATTTACATTTTTTCCTTCGATGATCGCCACCACGTTAATGGAATATTTTTTCCGCAGATTCAGCTCGATCAGGTTCTTCCCGATCCACTGCTGTTTGACTTCCATTTCCACCATAGACACATCCTGGGACAATTCGATAATGTCCATGAAACCGGAGCTTAACAGATTTTTGGCCAGGTGGATCCCTGACTCACTCTCGGGGAATACTACACGGTCTGCTCCTACTTTCGTAAGGATCTTGCAGTTTATCTCAGTGGCGCATTTGGCGATAACGGTCTTTACGCCCAGTTCTTTACACAGCATGGTTGCCATAACACTGGCTTCCAGATGATTTGCCATGGTCACAATGACCACATCAATATTCGCAATACCGATCTGTCTCAACGCTTCCGGATCTGTAACATCTGCACATTTACAGTATGGAATCTCTGAGATTGCCGCATTGACAACTGCCTCTCTATTGTCTACCGCCACCACCTCTGCGCCGTTCTCTGCCAACTCCTTCGCCACACTTCTTCCATATCTTCCAAGTCCAAATACTGCATAGGTCTGATTGATTCCCATAGTCTCTTCCTTCCTGTTGCTTCGATCTGCTTTATCCGACGCTGATCTCTTCTGTCGGGTTCTTCACAATATTTTTGTTCTTTTTCTGCGTGCTGAATGCCACTACCAGAGATATGGGGCCGACTCTTCCCAGATACATGGTCACGATAATAATCAGTTTTCCCCAAAGATTCAGCATGGAAGTCAGGTTCCTGCTTAATCCCACAGTAGCTGTGGCACTCACTGTTTCATACACAATATCTATCACATCCGCATCTGTCACTGCAGATAAAAGAATTGTGGACAACGACGCAATGATAAAAAACATACCTACAACCGCTACCGATTTATTCACCGCCTGCTTCGGAATATTTCTCCCAAAAAGCTCCGCATCCTCCTTATTACCTATAGTGGCAAACATAGATACCAGCAGCACTGCGATCGTAACTGTCTTCATTCCTCCTGCGGTTCCCACCGGAGAGCCGCCGATCAGCATCAAAAGCACCGAAATGATCGCAGAGGTATTGGTCAGATCCTCTTGTGGAATTGTGGCAAAACCTGCGGTTCGCGTAGTTACTGCCTGGAACAGGGATGCCCAGATCCGTTGCGGCACCGTGTAATCCTGCATCGTCAGAGGATTATTGTATTCAAAAATATAAAATGCCGCCGCTCCCACTACAATAAGTATTCCTGTCACCGTGAGTGCTATTTTACTGTGCAGTGTCAGCAGTCGGAAACATTTCAGCTTCTGGCTCCGGATATTTTTCAAAACCCGCAGTACATCCCACCAGACGATATAGCCCAAACCTCCCAATATGATCAACAGCATCGTGACCAGATTGACCATGGGCTGAAATACATAGCCGCACAGACTGTCTTCCGCCATAATATCCATTCCGGCGTTGCAGAAGGCAGATACGGCATTAAAAATCGAAATCCATATGCCTCTGAGTCCGTATCCCGGCACAAATACTGTCATGTACAAAAGAGCTCCGCATCCCTCCACCACCAGAGTACCTATGAGAACCTTGCGGAGGAATTTCACGATTCCGGAGATATTATTCAGATTAAATACATCCTGCAGCATCCACCGGTTACCCAGTCCCAGTCGTCTGTGCAGTCCCATCATCACACCGTACATGACCGTAATGACTCCCAGACCTCCCAACTGGATCAGAAACAGGATCACGATCTGTCCCCAGACGCTCCAGGTGGAATATGTGGGAACCGTCACCAGACCGGTCACACATATGGATGTGGTAGCCGTAAATAAAGCATCTATATAAGGAACCGCTTCTCCGGTAGCTGAACTGATGGGTAATGCCAGTAGGAAGCTACCCACTAATATGGCACACAGAAAGCTAAGCATGATCTTCTGTGTCGTAGACAACTGTATTATTTTTTTACTGTTCATAACACACTCCATTCCGCCGATGCTTTATCTCATCAGTGGAATCGCTAATCAAATTTCACGGGTGCAATCCGCAATGCTATGATTATAACACACTTTTAGATAAAAAACTCCTATTGGAGACAGTTTGTTGCTGTATCCATCATAGGAGTTCTCTTCTGATCTTATTTTTCTTCTTTTATACTTTAAATCGGTAGCCCACACCCCAGATGGTCTCGATATACTGAGGCTTTGCAGTATCTTTTTCGATCTTCTCACGGATCTTCTTGATATGCACTGTGACGGTGGCAATATCACCGATAGAATCCATATCCCAGATCTCACGGAACAATTCTTCTTTGGTAAATACATGGTTCGGATGCTCCGCCAGGAACGTCAGCAGATCGAATTCCTTGGTCGTAAACGTCTTCTCCACACCGTCCACATAGACACGTCTTGCAGTCTTATCAATACGGATACCACGGATCTCCACGATATCATTCTGCTGCTTCTGGTTGGTTCCCACCAGTCTCTCATAACGGGCCATGTGCGCCTTCACACGGGCTACCAGTTCACTGGGGCTGAAAGGTTTGGTCATATAGTCATCCGCACCCAGCCCTAAGCCGCGGATCTTATCAATGTCGTCCTTCTTCGCAGATACCATGAGAATGGGAATATTTTTCTCCTCGCGGATCTTCTTACATACTTCGAAGCCGTCCATGCCGGGCAGCATCAGGTCCAGAATGATCAGATCATAATCGCCTGCCAGTGCGGTCTTCAGTCCCTCATCGCCGGTATTGCAGATATCGACCTTGAAATCACTGAGCTCCAGATAATCCTTCTCAAGATCTGCAATTGCTACTTCATCTTCAATAATTAAAATCTTACTCATTATTTATCCTCCATTTACAGAATGTCCTTGTATTATCGATTATCATGCCATTTCTGTTTCATTCCCTTATTCATTACTTGGTTCCACCCGGCTGCAGCTCAATATATTTTCTCAATACAAAATGCATACAGGTTCCTTCCCCTTCTTTGGCTGTCGCCCATACATAACCGCCATGATCCTCAACAATTTTTTTAACAATGGATAATCCGATGCCACTGCCGCCCTGGGCGGAATTGCGCGAAGCATCCGTGCGGTAGAACCTCTCGAAGATCTTATGCAGATCCTTCTGTGCGATTCCCTTGCCGTTGTCCTCGATCTCTACCCGGATGGAATCCACTTCGTCAAGAATACGGATATCAATATGCCCGTCAGGCTTGTCCATATATTTTACGCTGTTACTGATAATATTATTGATGACCTTCTTCATCTGCTCCGGATCCGCGATGACAACTGTGTCAGGAGATACCAGATTCGAATAGTTCAGCTTGATACCCCGCTGCTCCAGATCCAGTCCGACTTCTTCCACACAGTCACCGAAATAATCCGCCACGTTGATCCGGTGGAAATTGTACGGGATCCGGTTATTATCAATTCCGGAATAAGTGGTCAGCTCGTTGATCAGACGATCCATATCAATGGCTTTATTGTAGATGGTCTTGATGTATTTGTCCATCTTCTCCGGCGTGTCTGCCACGCCGTCCATGATTCCTTCCACATAACCCTTAATGGCTGTGATAGGGGTCTTCAGATCATGGGAAATATTGCTGACCAGCTCTTTGTTCTGCTTCTCATGCTGAATGTTCTCTTCTGTGGATTCCTTCAGCCGCAGACGCATATCCTCGTAATTGCGGTAGAGATCACCGATCTCCCCCTTGGCATCCGTCTCCAGAACATAATCAAAGTTGCCTTCCTTGATCTTGCGCATTGCCACATTCAGCTCATTGATAGGTTCAAATACGCCCTTGTGGATCCACTGGGTCAGCATCAGGCTGGTGAAGATCAGGATCACAATGATCGCCACGAACATATCGATCAGCAGATGTCTCGAGATCAGCGAATTGACCTTCGTGACGATAAATACGCTGCCCGGTGTTCCATCCCGGAAGGTGAAATCAATCTGTTTTACATACTTCTCCAGTTCATTGTAGAAATATCCGCTGTCATCCGACAGATTCTCGTCACCATAGGCAGGCAGTTTTTCAAAAATCTGCTGTGCGGCTTCTTCATTGCCGGCATAATACAGCTTATCACCTTTTCTTACAATAATGTAAGTAGACTTCCGCGATACCTCCTCATTGATATGATCCAGATATTCTTTATCTTCCAGCCTGCTGCTGTCTTCCTTCACCTGGTCCAGCAGCACATAATACGCCTGATCCGTGGTGTTGGTGAATTCCCTGAAATTCTCCGACATCATGGAATAATCAATATCCGTCAGGCTGAGACCCTGAGAGTAATTCATCAGGTAAATGGCAATCATCACAAACGCCATGATCGTCAGCAACAGCGGAAGTAATATAATACTTATAAATGTTACACGAAGTCTGGTTTTAAATTTCATATTACTCTTGCCTTTCAGCAAACTGCAAACTTTCCGTGACTTTAGTGCCATGTACTTCTGTACACGGTGTAACACAAGTTTGCGCGTGTTAATTTATGTTTTATACTTTGCTTTCGCTCATTATAGCATGATTCCCAACTTCTGTGTATAAAGGAAGCAAGAATATCATTAAAAAAATATAAACAAAATTTTTTCATTTTTCTGTTGACATTATTCTCGCATCATGTATAATAAGCTTATAAGAAACAGTAATCATTACTATTATTGAGAAAGGGGCTTATCATGGCACTGAAACGAAGCAGACAACGGGAAATGATCAAATCCTTTCTCATGGGACGCAAGGATCACCCTACCGCTGATGTGATCTATTCTAATCTGAAGCAGCAGGATCCGAACTTAAGTCTCGGTACCGTCTACCGTAATTTGACACTTTTGTCAGACATGGGAGAAATCTTACGACTCCGGGTCGGTGACGGTGTTGACCATTTTGATGCCGATACTTCCGAACATTATCATTTCGTGTGTACGGAATGCGGAAGCGTTATTGATCTGGACATGGATAGTATTGATTCCATCATGGAGGCCGCCGGAGAGAGATTTGACGGCCGGATCCGGGGACATGTCACTTATTTCTACGGCTCTTGTCCCGCCTGCACCAGGGTTGCTACGGAGTCCTCGTTTTCTGAATGAAAACTGGCTTCGTTCCATAATATATTTGTGCTTATAAAGCACACGCAAAAAGAGAAAACTGAAAACAAAACATTTCATTAGAGAAAAGGAGAAAAAATTATGGCAAAGTATGTATGTCAGGTATGTGGTTATGTTTATGAAGGTGATGCGGCTCCCGCAGAGTGCCCCATCTGTCACGCTCCCGCTTCCAAGTTCACCAAGCAGGAGGAAGGCAAGACCTGGGCTGCTGAGCATGTAGTAGGTGTAGCGAAGGGTGCTCCCGAGGATATCATTGCTGATCTGCGTGCGAACTTCCAGGGCGAATGCTCTGAGGTTGGTATGTATCTGGCAATGGCAAGAGTAGCTCACAGAGAAGGTTATCCCGAGATCGGTCTGTACTGGGAGAAGGCTGCTTACGAAGAAGCTGAGCATGCTGCAAAATTCGCTGAGCTGTTAGGTGAAGTCGTAACCGATTCCACCAAGAAGAATCTGGAGATGAGAGTAGATGCCGAGAACGGTGCTACCGCAGGTAAGTTTGATCTGGCTAAGAGAGCCAAGGCTCTGAACCTGGATGCTATCCATGACACCGTTCATGAGATGGCTCGTGATGAGGCAAGACATGGCAAGGCATTTGAGGGTCTGTTAAAGAGATACTTTGGCTAAGCTACAAGCCATGCAATAAAAAAGAATACTCTGCACCGTAGGAGCTTGCTCATAAAGGTGTGGAGTATTCTTTTTTATTATACGGCGACAGCCGTCCATGAGCAAATCACGCAGTGACTGCGAATGGGTTGCATGGCGCCAGCCTTAGGAGCGCGGCAGCCCTTATACAGTTCCGGAAATCACCAGCGTGCTGACGCCGGGGTTGATCCCCCACGCTCCTGTAACGGGATCCTGGGTGTAAGTCGCTGCGGGTACAGTAATACCTCCTGCAGTTCCGGTAAATAATCCGGTAGTCGTATCATACGTATAGTTTGTTCCCTCTGCCCATGCAGTTCCATTAAAATTCACAGTCAGATTCTCCAATACGGGATTAAAGGTATCTGTGATCACGACACCGGTAGCTGCATCTGCTGCCGTATTCCCCAGATTCTGTATCAGGAACGTATACGTCAATGTTCCATTCTCTGTCACGGGTACGGGACTGACGGACTTTGTGATCGTAAGAAGCGGTCCACTTACCGCATTTACTGTCTCGTTCACAGTAACAGGAGTGACCCCTGCCCCGGCAATCGTCGCCGTATTCGTAATGGAAGCCTCTGCTGCCAGCGGTGCATAAGAGTTCACCTCAGCCTCATAGGTTAGTGTCACATTACCTCCCGCAGGCACGGTAATTCCCGTGATTGTCAGAGGAGGGCCTGCCGTTACAGCCGGTGTTGCCTGTAAAATTCCGTTTGCATAGTATTTTACGGTCCCCGGAATATACGTCAGAGGTGTCAGTTCTCTGGTATTAAACAAATACTCTCCCAGATTGTCCGTTACTGTAATTCCGTTAAATGCTGTAGTGCCTGAGTTCACAATGCTGATCACATACGTCACATTTTCATTCTGCCCGTAGGTATCCCGCACTGCTGTCTTGGTTGCAGACAATACCTCCGTGATCTCACCCACTGCTATATTGGAGTTTGTAATCTCATTTCCATAGCGAAGCTGTGCCTGGTTCGTAAATCTAGCCATATATTTTTGTATCCTTTCATTGTATTTGGATTTACTATAATATATGACTGTTTTTAAGAAAGTTGACGGATTCTGTCACTGCATTTCTTGACTTTCCTCTTCCACCTCCGTATGATGGAATCACAGGCATTCACTGGCGCTGTCCCAAAAAACATTGAGGATTCAACATGAAGAAAAAAGTATTTAACATCATCCAGATCGGTGACAAAAGTAACCGTCTGAGCCGGCTCTTTGATATTTTTATTGCTATCGTTATCTGTGCAAATATTCTGGTGACTTTTCTGCAAACCTTTGATGAGCTTGCTTTTTTATTTCCGGTATTTCACGTGATCGAGGTTATCACTATTCTGATCTTCTGTGTGGAATATGTCCTGCGGATCTGGACTGCGGACTATCTATATCCTGATAAAAACGAGCTCCGCTCCCGGCTGCGGTTTCTGATCTCCTTCGACGGCATTATCGACCTGCTGACAATTTTACCCTTTTTCTTCCTGTCCGGTATGGTCATCTTCCGGATGCTGCGGGTGGCGAGGATCTTCCATTTGTTCCGCCTGAATGCACGGTATGATTCCTTCAATGTCATCACTACGGTATTGTTTGAAAAACGCAATCAGATCATTTCCTCCGTGTTCATCGTACTGATCCTGATGCTCGCCAGCAGTCTGTGCATGTACAGCGTGGAACATGATTCCCAGCCGGAAGTATTCCGCAATGCCTTCAGCGGCATCTGGTGGAGCATGTCAACGCTGCTCACCGTAGGCTATGGAGACATCTATCCCATCACCACACTCGGCCGGATCATGGCGATCTGTATTGCCTATCTCGGTGTCGGTGCCGTGGCTATCCCCACCGGTATCATCAGTGCCGGTTTCGTGGAACAGTACCAGCGCAAAAGCGGTCTGTCTAATATCAAGCAGACCGATATTCGTGAGATTGCTGAGATTTTTGTGGACAAGCGCTATGCCGGTAAAACGGTGGAAGAAATGGAAGCGGCAGAACAGGTCACGATCTTCCTCATTCTGCGGGAGGATCTGTCCATTCTGCCTCAAAAAGATACGATGTTGAAATTAAATGACATCATTGTCATTCGTGGCGAGAATCCCTAACAATAGAGAAGACTGCCTCTTTTGCAGGGGCAGTCTTTATTATTTGTGATACTTATTTGGCTTCCACGGTTTCCGTAGTTTCTGTTGCCACTGTTTCACTTTCTGCGGTTTCAGCCTCGACATTCTCGGTCTCCGTCGCAGTTTCCGTTATCGTAGTATCTGTAGCTTCGGTGCTTTCTGTCTCTTCAGCGGTCTCCTCCACCTCCACCAGATCCTCCAGTGTATAATTGAATCCGGTCACCACGTTGGTGGCCACGGCATACACTTTCATTTCAGAGGGAAATGCGACGTAATACTGGCTGGTCATGGAATTCAGATTACCGACATTAATGATCACGCTGCGATCTGCAGTCTCGTACTGAATGGTACGCTCCGGATCCGCCAGTCCGTACTGTGACATATCCGTCACATTTTCAATCACCTGATCTGCCTTTAACGGTGCCACCTTCAGGATCATCGCCTTGATCCGGTCCTGGTTCAGATTAAGGGAATGATCGTCCGTATAGTACCATGTTTCATCCTTTTTTTCAAAGGCATAGGTCTCTCCCTCATATACATAGCGGAAGCTGGTAATATCATCGGAGTTCACATCCAACACCGTCTCCTGTGTATCCTCAGTGGTGGAAGTCGCAGACGATGCATTTTTATTATACTGGCGGATGCCCAGGAATGCTGCTGCCAGCACCACCAGTGCCAGCAGCATTCCGATCATCTGTCTTTGTTTCTTTTTCATATCTATAACTCACGCCTTTCCCAATTATTTCTTCCGTCTGCGGAACCAGATCACGAATCCAGCGATCATACAGCCGATAGGCAGTATCACAGTAACCAGCAGTCCCAACAACAGAATCTGTGCGGAATCCACTACCAGATTAGATACCTCATAGCTTTTTACCGGAATGGATACCGAGGTCTCATGATCTGCCATTCCACTGAACGTATTGGTGAACAAAGTCAGGTTCGCACCGCTGACGACAGAATCTGCATCATCCGTGAACAGCTGCTCGCAACCGTACACGACCAGTGTCGCATCCCCATCATCCAAAGTCTTTACTGCCTCAACACCTAATGCGAAGGGACCATTCACATCATTTTCACCCTGTGAAAAATCCTGTGTATTGTTGACATCCTGTTTTGCAAATGCACTGTCGGAGGTGCTCAGGAATACATCATAGGTAATATCGCCGGTGGCTGTCTCGTCGGTACTTACTTCCTCCGGGACGATGATGCCCTGAGAATACGGCAGGAACAGATATTTTCCGTAGGTACCGGAGGTATAGCTGTCAGAGCTCTGTGTCGGCAGGATATAATACGGGCTTCTGTAGTAGCCGTTGGAATCATTCTCCACAACCAGTCCTTTGGCAATGCTCAGATTCATGTAGCTTAAGATAGCATCTATATTGGGTGTCTCCTCATCGGTATAACCGGTTACCAGGATGACTTTTCCACCGTTGTTCAGATAGTCGATCACCTTATCCTTATCATCGGATGAAAAATCGCTGGTGGCACCGTTAATGAACAGACAGGCCGCATCGTCAGGGATAGCATCCAGATCCATCAGATTCACGATCTCATAATCCACATTTTCCTTGTTCAGTGCGGATGTAAAAGTGTTGCTTAAACTCAGTTCATTATGTCCTGTTGTCATATATACCTTGGGCATATCATCATTTAACACATAATCCAGCGCACTGGTGATCTGTCCTTCGCCATCATAACCGGTGGTCGTGGTGTTATAACTGTAGGTCGAATAGTCAAAATCATAGGAAGACTCATAGACATCGTTGTAATCAATGACCTTGCTGCGCTTGTCACTGACCACGATCAGGCTGTTCGTGCTAATGTTGCCGGTGGTGTACTGGGCATAGAACATCGGGTTAACGGTGGGATCCACATATTCCACGGTGATATGGTCGGACAGATCATCATACCGCTGCAGGGTCTGGCCCAGCGTGGTATCCTGATTGTCTTTATTTACCAACACATAGATTGTCACATCATCCTGCATATTTTTCACATAGTCGACGGTCTGATCCGTCAGGGAATACAGCTTCTGGCTGGTCATGTCGATAGCTGTCCAGCCGGAAGGCATCTCGCCCATGATAATATTAACGACTACTACCAGCGCTACAGCTACAGCGATCATACCGGTACTGTAAGCACTGAAGCTTAAGTTTTTCACGGACATGCTGTAACGGCGTTTCTGAATGGACTGTACCGTCAGGAACAGAACCAGTGCCGTAACGGATACATAATATACGATAGAAGATACATCCAGTGTGCCATTTAACAGGTTGGAAAATGGTGTATAAAGGTCAAAGCAACGCAGCAGCTTTGTCAACAGATTGCCGGTGCTGGAAATAATGGAGCAGATGGAATCCATCATATATCCCAGGAACAATACTAAAAAAGTAAGTACTGCTGCAATGACCTGGCTCTCCGTCAGGGAGGACAGGAACAGACCGATGGCAATGGCGGTCATTCCGAAAAGGAAATATGCCAGGATCGATAGGTAAGCCTCTCCCATAGGAACACTGCCGTACTGCGCCATGATCAGCGGGTAAAAGCAGATGATCGCTACGGGAATGACAAATATAGTTAACAGTGCCAAAAATTTTCCCATAACGATGCCGCCTACGGACACCGGTGCCGTCAGGATCAGCTGATCCGTCTTGCTCCGCTTTTCCTCCGCCAGGATACGCATGGTCAGGATCGGCACGGTCAGCATGAATAAAAAGGTAACGCTGGATACCACATACGCAAAATAAGGATATCCGTTCATCAGGTTATAAACGCTGAAATACAGTCCCAGGAAAAACAGGGTGACTGCAATAAATAAAAATCCGATAAAGGAACGGAAATAGGATTTCAATTCTCTCTTATAAATGGCTAGCATATTATTCCGCCTCCTTTGTAGTTACAGTTTCTTTTTTCTCTTCTTCGGGCTGTGCTTCCTCTTCCGAAGCTTCTGTCTGCTGTGCGGCAGCATCTGACATTTCCGGCCTTTTTCTTTTTGAGAATAGTTTGTGCTTCTGCGGCTGTGTGGGTGCTACATCCTCGGTCAGTTCCAGGAAGATGTCTTCCAGAGACTTCTCTGCATGGGTCATCTCTAAAATAGGCAGCTTTGCATCTGCCAGTGCATAAAATACCTGCTCTCTGATATCTGCATTCTCTTTGGAGATCACTTTCAGCTTTGCAATATTTTTGGATGCCTCCGTGTTCTCTTCGATCCGGTCGATCTGTGAGATCTCCTGCAATGCACTCTTCACCGCAGCGATGCTTCCCTTTACTTCCAGATCCAGTTCCATGGAACCACTCATAAGCTTCTGCAGATTCTCCGGAGAATCACTGGCTACCAACTTACCGTGGGCTATGATCATAATATGGTCGCAGACCGCACTGACCTCCGACAGAATATGGGAGCTGAGGATCACGGTATGATTCTCCCCCAGCTTGCGGATCAGATCACGGATCTCGATGATCTGTTTCGGATCCAGACCTACCGTGGGCTCATCCAGAATGATAACCTCAGGGTAGCCAAGGATTGCCTGCGCCAGTCCGACTCTCTGCCTGTAACCTTTTGACAGATTCCTGATCAGACGCTGCTGCATATCGGTGATCTGTGTCATTTCCATGACCTCATCAATCTGCTGCTTCCGCTCTTTTTTCGGCACTTTTTTCAGTTCTGCCACGAAATCCAGGTATTCTCTGACAGTCATGTCAACATACAGCGGCGGAAGCTCCGGCAGATAACCGATGGCACGCTTTGCCTCCTCCGGATCTTTTTGGACATCTTTGCCATCGATCGTCACAGTACCCTCCGTGGCTGCCAGATAACCCGTGATGATGTTCATGGTCGTGGATTTACCTGCGCCGTTTGGACCAAGAAAGCCGTAAATCTGTCCCTTTTCCACACGGAAAGAGAGATGATCTACGGCAATATGATCACCATATTTTTTTGTAAGATTGCTTACTTCTATCATATTTGCCTCCCGGATATGGTGTGATACCCCCACCTGATATCTACGGGTACCCGTAACTGATACCCACAGGTACCCAGAACTGATACCCCGAATTGCTTCGCAGCAAGCTGCTCCCGCAATTCTAAAAACATTCGGAATCCGCTGATTTGCTACGCAAATCGCTACTTCCTCATGTTTTACGGGTGTAAAATTCAACCGCTTTATCATGCAAGCATGAACAGCGGTTAACCTTTACACCCTTGTATCAGTATATGTCTCAAATGTCATGAAAAGGTGAAACATTTGTGAAAAATCTGTGAAACCACAACCCTTAAAGCTTCGTCACGGTCAGAGAAATGCTTAAATTTCCTGCCTCCGCCGCCAGATGCAGCGGCAGCTTCTCCACAGGAATATCTTCAAAAATGAACTCCGGATCACCGGATGCGGCCGACTGGAATAAGAAAAGTACCCCCTCCACATAGAGCACCACTTTTTTCTGATTGCTGTAAATTGTCAGGGAGACCAGCCCGTTCTCCTGACGATGCAGGGTAGAAAGTACCGGATAGAGCACCGGTTCGCTGCTCCACTTCGCCTGATAATAGTAATACCGCTCCGTCAGCGTTCTGCCATCCGCCGAAAGAAGTGCATCTTCTGTCGTTTCTCCGGGTAATCCACGGTACACTGGGAGATTTTCCGGTCTTATCCACAGGTCCCCAGTGAGAAATCCACGCTTTCTGCACAGGCTGTAAAACGTTCTCACTTCGGAGCAGTTCACCCCCTCTGCCCCGGTCCCGGTTCCTTCCAGCCGGATCACATTTACCCCCATCCGGACCAGCCGTTCCAGATCTCTTCGTACCTGCTCCACCCTCGTCCCGGCATCACTGATCTGCGGGGGAAGCCGGTAGACTACTTCATGTGGCAGGAACTCTTTTTCATTGAGAAAGATTCCCTTTTTATCGATGACATGCACGTCATAAATTGCCAGTTCCTGCTGCCAGTACACTTCCACTGCCTCGGTTATATCCTCAGCATGATCTGATTCTTCCTCGTTCTTTATACCCCCCATATTTTCTCCATACTCCACGGTTCCGAACCTTCCCTGCGCCTTCACCAGATAGACATAGGGATCCCGCATGCCGTCCCAGAGATGCGGCCGCAACAGCAACGCCGTCATGGAATCCGCTTCTTCTGATGAGTATTCCCCATGAAAAACAAGGCGTTCGCCCTCCGCACCTTCCCAGATCTCAATCTGTAATGCGGACTGCAAACGCCCTATAGTTTCCGGCAGGACAAATTCCAGATAAGCCTTGCCGTTTTCCAGTTTTATTATAATTCCAAGATCGTCCCGCATCTGCATTCCTCTTTCCTGCCTTTCGCATTCTGTTACCAAGAGTTTTTGCAAAATATGGCTTCTTTATGCTCGGAATCAGAAAATCAATACCACCAGTCCGGCCACAAGTGCCGCACCCGCAATCCAGATTACCGTTAAAATACAACGTTTTTTGAACATCTGACCCCAGCTCTGTACAAAAGGCAGATCCTCCGTTCCGGGAATTTTCCAGAATTTACTGCATCCCACCCAAAGCTTGTCGATGATAAATCCATCGTACCAGTTCATGACCTCCAGAAATAAAAGTGCCTGCAAATATGCCGTCTTAAAATCCGACACCCCGTTCCAACATCCAATGATCAACAGCATGGCTACCGGCAATACCACATAAAAGGAAGTGATACAGATCTTGCGTTTCCGGCTGATGGTCTTCTGATCCGTGCGCCCCAGCTCGATCAGCCGCTGCTGGATCTCCTTCGGATAAAAATACGCACCGTTCACCGCATCATTACCCACCGCGATCTTCACGATGGTCGTCAAAAGAATACAAATAAGAAATGCCTGAATAATTAACATAGGTACCTCCTTAACAAAAGCAGCACCAATTAGTCTAGTCTAACCAACATTATTTTAACATATTTCTTTTGAGAATAAAATGCGGTTGTAATTCTTTTTCAGTCAAAGTATCATAAATACTGGTACAAGTTTTATTTCACAAGAGGATCACCGCATGATTTATTGGATTTTAGCTACGTTAACCGCATTTTATATCAAAGGGCTGTGTGGATTTGCCAATTCCCTGGTATTCAGTTCTGTCTTAAGTTTTGGAATCACAAATGCCAATATCTCCCCGGTAGAGGTTATTCTGGGTTACCCGTCAAATCTGATCCTTGCTTTCAAAAAGCGTAAATTTTTAAAGGCACGGATATTTGTTCTTCCCGCATTATTTATTTTAGCGGGAAGTCTCCCCGGTGCCTTTGTATTGAAATACATTGATGCAGATATTGTAAAAATCATATTTGGCCTGGTAGTCATCGGCATGGGCATCCAGATGTGGATTCAGGAGATTCATGCCAACAAAAAAGAGACTTCTTCCGATCAAAAAGTCTCCTCTGTTTTTATGGTTATCATTGGTGTGTCTGCCGGGCTGCTCTGCGGCATGTTCGGTGTCGGCGCACTGATGGCCGCCTATCTGACCAAGGTATGTCCCAATAATGATACCTTCAAGGCGAATATCAGTGCGGTGTTTGTCATCGAAAATACTTTCCGCATCTGCCTCTACGGCATTTTAGGTCTGATTCATTTAGAAACCCTGCGCCAGGTGGTCTGCCTGTGGCCCGTCATGTTACTGGCCCTGTTCCTGGGCATGAAAAGCAGTGATCACTTAAATGAGAAAACAGGCCGTAAAATCGTGATTCTGTTGCTCATCCTATCCGGAATTGTGCTGGTGGCAAAAAGCCTGTAATATCAATTATTATTCGTGCAGCTGTCCGTCAACGATCCTGACGATTCGTTTCGCTGACTGTGCAACACCCAGGTCGTGGGTGATCATGACGATGGTGTTGCCCATATCGTTCAGTTCCCGGAACAGCTTCAGTACTTCCTTACCGCTGGTCTGATCCAGAGCACCGGTAGGCTCATCCGCTAACAGGATCGCCGGCTGTCCCACCAGTGCTCTGGCAATGGATACTCTCTGCTTCTGTCCGCCGGACAATTCGTTGGGCTTATGTCCGATACGATGGTCCAGCCCCAGCAGTTTGATAGTATTTTTACACTTTTCTTCTGCTTCCTCATGAGTCATGCCACGCATCAGCAGGGGCATGATAATATTCTGCATGACATTATAGGTCGGGATCAGCTGATAGTTCTGGAAAATGAACCCGATCTTCTGGTTGCGTACCATGGTCAGATCGTCCTCCTTGGTCTTGTGGATTGCCATGCCATCCAGATAATATTCCCCACTGTCCATCACATCCATACAGCCGACCATATTCATTAACGTAGTCTTACCGGAACCGGATGGGCCTAAGATTGCCACGTATTCTCCCTTATTTACCTGAAAATTGATGTCCTTCAGGATCGGCAGACGCTCCTCTCCCAGCATATAGCCTTTATTTATATTTTTCATGGTGATCATTGCGTTTTCCATCCTATCTTTACACCTTTCGCACTACTCCTGATTTAAAGCTTCTACGGGGATCAGTCTTGATGCCTTATACGCCGGATAGAAGCCGAAGATGCTTCCGGTGAGGACACCAAACAACAGCGACAATACTGCACCCTGTACCGACAGGGACACTCTCACGTTGAACAGCTGCACGAATGGCGTAATTCCAAGAGCCACCAGCACCCCCATTACGGCTCCTACCAGACTGGTAAAGCTTGCCTCCAATAAAAACTCCAACAGGATATCCTTCCGGGAACAGCCCAGTGCTTTCAAAATACCGATCTCGTTGGTACGCTCCTTGATGGATACAAACAGCACGTTCATAATACCGATACCGCCAACGATAAATACGATCACTGCCATGGAGATCAGCAGTAAGGTCAAAGTCTCATTGGAAGCGGAGGCTGCCTCCATCTTGCTTCCGGCATCGCTGATGGTAAATGTGGTATTGGGATAGCTCTCTTTTAAGGCACTCTCCACCCCTGTCATTACAGTGTCCACCTGATTCACATCTTCTGCGACCACGGTAATGGTTGGACTAATGCTCGTACCGGTAATGTATTTGATGCCGGTTTCGTAAGGTACATAGATCGCCGTATCCGGGCTGATGCCGGATGCCACAGTTCCCATCTCGGATAGTACCCCTGATACTATATAGGGGCGGCCATCAATATAGACTATACCGTCATAAGCATCGTAGGCGCTGCCAAAAATTTCCTTTGCCACGGTGGCACCCAGTACGCACACCTTTTCCTTGCTCTCGTTGTTTTCTTCTGTGAGAAAATCCCCGATGGCCATTTCCAGATTACTGATGGCAGCATAATTGTCCTCCACACCGGCAATGGTGTAATAGGAAGCAGAGGTCATATCGCCTCCCTCCACCGATGCTGTAGTGGAATAAGAGACCGTAGTTGCAGAGATTCCCGATACAAAAGTCGCCAGATCATCACAGTCTTCACTGGTCAATGTCACGGCTTCGCTCTCTTCCTCCTGTCCGAATCCGAAAAATCCGCCGAAATCCATGCCACCGCCGGGACCACCAGACGTACCGCCGCCGGAACCTCCTCCGGGTCCTCCGCCCATATTGGTAACGGTAACACTTCCTCCGCCTCCCGGCATCTCAAAGCTAAATCCGCCGCTGTCACTGCTGTCGCAGGAAATATCAATAGCTCCGGCATTCAGATTCTTGAACTGCTCCGCCACTTCTTCTTTTCCACCGGTACCTATCGCCAGCACCAGCATTATGGTGGCGGATCCCACAACGATACCGATGGAAGTCAGGATCACTTTGAATTTATTCTGTGACAGGTTCAGCCACACCAGACGCAATATTTCGGATAATCTCATATTCTACTTCTTCCCTTCCATTGACCTTACTTTCCCACAGGTCTCCGCTCTACTTCGTAATGCTGCTTTCGATCAATACGGTATCTCCTTCTGCAATATCTCCGGAGATCTTCACGTTAGAGCCATCTGACAGTCCTGTCGTTATTTCTTTTTTCACAATGCTGCCATCTGCAGTCTTCACTTTTACATAAGTCTTGTCATCCTCTGTGATAATGGCTCTGCGTGAGACATACAGCACTTCTTCCGTTTGTTCCGTAACGAAAGTCACATCTCCTGTCATGCCCTGGAACAGTCCTGAAACATCCCCTTCTAATGTGACAGTTACGTCATAAGTTATGTTTCCACTGGAATCCGATGTCGCATCGCCGATAGCCGTCACCTTTGCCGTAAAGATATCTTCCGGATATGCTGTCAATGCAATATTCGCCGCGGATCCCAGAGAGATATCCGTCATGTCATCTTCATCCACTGTTACCGTCATGGTCACTTCATCCATATCATACAAAGTGACCAGAGAAGTTCCGGTGCTGATCTTGTCTCCTGCTTCCAGTTCCACACTGGTGATCACACCGTTGTATCTGGCGCATACCGCGTTGCCATCGATATAGGTGCTGAACTCGTTCCATTTTTCCAGAGTCTCATCGTAGGTTTCCTGCTGATCGGACAGATCCTGTTCCAGATACCCCAGCGCAATATCGTAAGTCTCCTGTGCGGTATTGTAAGCCAGTGTCCGCAGTTTTTTTGTCTCGGCTGCGGTCAGTTTTCCCTGTTCCAGTTCCCGCTTTGCTTTATTATAAGCGGTCTCGGCTGTGGTCACATTTTCTTCTGCCTGCTCTACCTTCTGTTCCAGTTCTTCCTTCTGCTGTTCCAGAGAGTCCGCAGTAGACTGTGCCTGTGTCGTCAGCTGTGCAAAATAGACATATCCATAGGTATCATCTGCCGGATCCGTATTGTTCAGACTGTATTGGCAGTTGGATAATACCTGTGCCGCGTCTTCGTAAGCAGTTGTTACTTCCTCCAGCTGTGCCTGATAATCTTCCAGACTGGTCTGCGCCTGCTCCAATGCGCTTGCTGCAGAATCTACCGCATTCTGTAGCTCCTGCAGTGTGGTGCTGTATTCGGTATCAATATAACTGCCATAGGCAGTGCTGCTGTCATAAGTATATTTTGCCTGCTGTCTGGACAGGGTCTGGTCAGCCTCTACGGCCTCCAGATCTGCTTTTGCTTTCTCTACGTTGGACTGTAGTTCCTCTTCCAGATCGGAGACACTGTCTTCTTCCAGCAGGTACAGGGGATCTCCCTCGGACACCTGCTGCCCCACGGAGACCACTACCTCTGCCACGGTCAGGGTAGAATCGTCACCATTGCTGCCGGAGCTGCTGCCGCCCATATTGAAGATCTGACCAAACATGTCTAAGCCTCCCTGAGCTCCGCCGCCGGAAGCACTCATGCCGCCAAATCCACCGGAACCAGAGCTGCTGCCGGCAGTACTACCGGAGGAGCCGCCGGAGGAACTGCTGCCGGAGGTATCCGTTCTCTGTAGGGCACTCATATCCAGATCAAAGGTCTGATCCACCGTACCGATGTCCACAGAGCCGCTCTCCGTCACACCTTTGACCAGTGTACCGTATTTTACCGTGGTCTCTTTATAGATGACTTCCGTATCGGAACCACCGGAGAGACCAATGGCACCAGCCACTACAGCGATCACACAGACACCACAGACACCTGTGGTGAGCTTGCGTCTTTTCGACCAGCTTTTCCATGATCCAATCCGGCGCATTTGATTTCTTATATTTTCTTTGATCTTTTTCCCATTTTCATTCTGCTTCATAACTGTTCCCAATCATTCCTGTCTGTTTCTCAACATTTGCTCCATCAGCCTGATTTATTGTCCTCCGGGACCGCCCGGCATTCCGCCGCCGAAGCTGCCGGAATCACCACCCCCGGGACCACCCTGGGGCATGTCACCGCCTCCCGGCATCTGCATATCCTCCGACATCCCGAACTCCGTATCACTGCCGACTGCGGTATCAGAACTGCTGCCGGAATCGGCAGTCTCCTCCGTACTCTTGACTTCTGCCTCGGAGCTGACCTTACTTGCCAGGTAGATGGTATCGCCCTCTTCCAGTCCTGACAGGATCTCAATGTCCACACCGTTGGTAATGCCGGTCTCTACCTCTGCCAGTTCCCTGCCGCCCAGTGCTGTCTTACGATAGACATAGGTCTTGCCGTTCTCTTCTACGATCGCCTTACGGGATACATAGAGGACATCTTCTTTTTCTTCGGTAACGAAGATCACATCTGCCGTCATGCCGCCGTAGAGCTGCTCCAGTTCACCTTCCACGCTGATCTCCACAGTGTAGCTTACCGTGTTGCTGTAATCGGAAGTAGCCGTGGTATTGATGGAGAGGATGCTTCCGGTATAGGAATCCTCCGGGTATGCCGTAAAGGTGATATCTACCGCATCTCCCACCTGTAGGTCCACAATATCCTCCTGGGTCACATCCACGGAGATTCTCATGTCATCCGACGTTGCATAGGAAAACAGAGCTCCTGTCGTCGTCAGGCGATCTCCCGCTTCGTAGCTGACCTCTGTGATCACACCATCCTCTGTGGCATAGAGAATACCATCACTTCCGACGAAATCTTCAAAGGCCTGTAACTGTTCTTCCCGTTTTTCTTTCGTCTCTTCCGCTTCCTGTAAGGTCTCCTTCAGATCTTCCACGGTAGCGTTGTAGGTAGTCTGGGCGTTCTGCCCGGTGATCACCGCTTCCTGATAGGTCTCTTCTGTATCCAGCTTGTCAATTTTCTGTTTTGCCTGTGCTGCCGCCAGCTGATTGGTAAGCTCAGTGATGGCATTTTCATTATCTGTTACCGCAGTTTCTGCCTGTGTCAATGCTGATTTTGCCTGTTGATATTTTGTTCTTGCGCTGAGATAACCGTTCTGGATCGTCATGAAATTCACTGTATTATCGGTTCCGGCACCTTCATAGCCTTCCTTTGCCGCTTCGTAGGTCTCCAACGCATCCTGATAATCTTCCTGTGCTTGCGTCAGTTTCTCCTGCAGAGAAGCTGCGTTGGCCTGCTTCTGCTCCAGCTGTACCTGCAGAGATGCCACTTTGTTCGTCACGCTCGTACCGGAAGTATTGCGGATGGATGCCGCATAGGAAGCACTGATCTTCTGGGTATCGTAGTCGGTCTGGGCTTCCAGCAGGGACAATTCATAGGTACTCTCTGCCTCCGCATAGTCTGCCTGCGCCTCCACTACCGCATTTTGCAACAGCGCCCGAACCGCCTCCACGCTGTCTTCCGTGAATTTCAGCAGTTCCTCGCCTTCGGTGACACGCTGCCCGCTGGCGGCGTAGATCTCCTCTATCTTCAGATATTTTTGTACGGTATCATCGTCATCATCACTGTCATCCTCGTCATCATCACTGACGTCCAGATTCAGATCGTAATCTATGGATTTTGTGTTGTATTCCAGAGAGCCGCTCTCAGTAACACCTACCTTTAACGTACCACGCTCCACCGTCTCTTCTTTGTAGATCCACTGTTCTTTCTGAAGTAACGGTGCGATGAACACGGTATAACTGGCCGCCAGAATCAGCAGAAACAGTGCGATCCCCGCCAGGATCAGTTTTTTCTGCTTCTTCGTGAGGGATTTCAGTTTATCAAAATGTGGGCTTTTTAATTTCATGACTGTGTCTGTCCTCCCTGCTGTTCATTTGCATTTTCCGTAGATTCCCCGTTGTCGGAGCCGCCTTTCGGCATGCCACCGTTTTCCGGCACTTCTCCGCTGCCCGGGACTCCTTCCGGCATGCCACCGTTTTCCGGCACTTCTCCGTTACCCGGGGCTCCTTCCGGCATCTCACCATTTTCCAGCTTTTCGCCGCCTCCGGGACCGCCCTGCGGCATCGCATCGCCGTCGGACACATCGTCAGGTCTGCCCTGCATACTCTGTCTCTGCTGTAACTGCTCGATCTCTTCCTCCGTCATGCCGAAGACTACGGTGACGGATTCGTTGGCACTTAAACTGTCCTCCTCATCTTCTACATTGATCTGTACCGTCACGCTGTAAGTGACACTGGTACGGCTGCTAGACGAGGATACCGGATCAATGGCTGTGATCACACCGGTATATCCGCTGCCTGCGGAGGACTGCACATAAGCACTGTCGCCTACAGTCAGTTTTGTAATATCCGACTGATCTACCGATACGGTGACCGTCAGCTCCTTCGGATTGCTGTAAACGAATACCACTGCATCGGAAGTCAGAGCCTGCTCCGCCCGCACCATGGTCCGCAGGATCGTTCCGTCCTCCGAGGCATAGAAATATCCGTCTCCCACACTGCTTTCAAACAGTTCCAGATTCTCTTTGGCATCTTCATAAGTACTTTTCAGAGCTGCCAGATCGGACTTAGCTTTTTCCACCGTAGTATTATAATCGCTCTCTGCCCGTTCTGCGCCGGACAGGGAAGTCTCATAGGTCAGCTTTGCCTGCGCCAGCTGGATCTCGTAATCTTCCTTCGCCTCCGTGACGGCCTGTTGGAGACTGGAAAGCTTTAACTGCAAAGTTTGTAATTCAAAAGCAGCATTAGTTAATGCATCCTCATATTTATCTTCTGCTTCCTCCAAATCTTTCAGATTTTGTTCCAGAATACTGTAAAGAGAAGCTAAAATGCTGGCGTTGGAAGTTCCGCCGCTCTGAGGCTGCGCATTATTTCCGGAAACATCAACACTCAGCTGCGTTGATCCACCACCACTGCCAGTGACCTGAGACCAACTGATGCCCCACTCATCCATCTTGTCCGTCAGTGCTTTCAGGTTCTCATCATAGATTGCCTGATACTCATCCACCTTGAAATAACTCTTATAGGAACCGTCATTCACATAGGATTCATACTCTGCTATATCATCCTCGGCATCCTGTAATTCCTCTTCTGCCCTGGTCACAGCACTCTGCAGACTTGCTACGGTCTCATCATAAACGTCCTTCGCCTGCTGTCCGGTGAGGATGGCACTGTCTCTCGTATACTCCGCTGTGATCAGGTTCTGCTCATATTCGATAGCTCCGGTGCGATACGCAAGCTCCGCATCCTCCAGCGCTCTTTCCAGTTCCTTTCTGGCTTCCTCCACACTGTCCTCCGTAAGCTTTAAAATCTTATCTCCTGCAGTTATCTCTTCCCCGGAGGCCACATAGACTTCCTCGATCTTTAGCTCTGTCGTCAGATTTTCCACATCGAAGGTCTCCTCCGTGATACCGACATTGGTAACACCTGACGTAGCAGTCATATCCTCCGTGAAGCTCAGCCCCGCCATATTACCCGGCATGGATAATTCTGACCGATTGCCGTTTCTATGTAATACCACCACTGCTGCCAGAGAACCGCCACCCAGCGTAAGTACCAGTACCAGCGCAACGATGATCCATTTTTTGTTTTTCTTTTGGGAAAAAATTATCTGCTTGATCTCTTTGTTCTTCACGGCAAACCTCCGATTGCTATTCCGTCCAAATTCCATTGTTTTCTCAAGTATAGTTGGATTTTGTATTAAAAAAGTGTTCACTCTGTGAAAAATCTGTGTCCTGTAGAAGCTTTCCCCCTGCCTGCTTCTATGCAATTGCACAAAAAGAAGGCCCTGTTAGATGCTGCTTTCGCAAAAGTCTCTAACATGACCTTCTATCATAAGCTTACGAATTCGTGCTATCGCGCTAATATGCCCGGAAAAACAAATCACCGCTTCCGGGAGATGCAGATATCCTCCAGATTCTGCGCGCCCTCCGGTCCGATGGGTCTGCCGCCCGTGGTGATGCCCCATCCTGCACGGATCTTGATAATATCGTCGATCTGTCCCTGGGACAACAACGTCTTCTTCCCTAAGATAAAGTTGTTCATCATCAGGATCTTCGCATAATATTCCGTGGTCTCCATGCGGTAATATGCCTGCATGAGGTTATCTCCCCAGGTCAGCGCGCCATGGTTTGCTAACAGTACAGCATTGTATTCCCGGCAGTAGGGTGCCACCGCTTCCGGCACTTCCTCTGTACCGGGCAGGGCAAAATGCACTAACGGCACACAGCCTAAGGACAGAACCCCTTCCATCAGAACCGGCTCCTCCAGACTGATGCCCGCACAGGCAAACGCCGTCGCCGTCAGAGGATGTGCATGTACCACGCCCTGTACCTTCGGGTTCTCTTTGAATACTCTGAGGTGCATCTTGATCTCGCTGGAAGGCTTGTGCGTTCCCTCCAACACATTCCCGTCCAGATCCAGTTTTACCAGCATGTCCTCTGTCATAAATCCCTTAGAAACTCCCGTAGGTGTTGCCCAGATCTCATTATCTCCGACTTTACAGGAGATATTTCCGTCGTTCGCTGCCACAAAGCCGCCCTGATACATTCTGCGTCCTACCTCTAAGATCATCTGTTTTGCCTGTGCATCTGATATATATTCCATACTAATCTCCATTCCGCAGACGATTCCTTCCATCGGAGGAATCCGCCTTTTCCGTTCCAACAAGCATTAATATATTACCTTATTGCCCTTCTCCTTGTCCAGCTGATATTCCCAATAATCTTTTATGCATGCTTCCTAAACATATTCTTTCGTAACTAATTATCTTTCCCTAGGTATTGTACCACATTTCTATTCTTTTTTATGATACTAAAATACTTATGACCCGCCCCGATATGAGCATAAAAGTAGGATGATAATCCCTCGATATGCGAGTAGAGGGTAGGGTGCCATGTGCCAGTGGCACATGTTTAGCACGGACCGAAGCGGAATGAAATATCTTCTCATGTCTATACAAAAAAACGTCAAAATGCTATAATTAAATTTAAATCACTTTGCCAACACATACGAAGGAAGCATAGCACTATGACACGGAAGAAAGTTAAATTTTCTCATACCAAATGGCTGCTGCCGTTATGGATACTTCTTATCGGCAGTATTGTCTTATATATGATCGCTCATGCGGTACAGCAGAACGACTCCAGGCACATCCGCACTCTTGCGGAACTAAATGCTGTAACCTACGGTGATAACATGATCGCAGATCTGAATGCCGGTATCAATATCACGGATACACTGGAGCAGCTTCTGATCAGTACGGACGGCAGAATCGACAAATTTGATATCATTGCGGACAGAATGATGGCAGATTACGTCCGGAGCTCCAAGTGGCTCCCGGGGGCATCGTAACAGATATCTATCCCGCCGAAGGCAACGAAGCAGGTAAAATAGACCTGATCCATGACAAATACCGCGGAGAGACCGTAAATTACAGCATTGCTAATGATGTGCTTATCATACATGGTCCTTTCGAGCTGGAGCAGGGAGGACACGTCCTTTCGATCCGTAATCCTGTTTTTTTACAGGATGAGAAGGGAACTCCCTATTTTTGGGGCATGACTATGGTTATCATCAAGGTTCCTGATATTTTTCAGTATTCCGCTGATGCCTTAACCAATTTCGGTTATCAATACCGGCTATCGAAGACCATCTCACCTCTGACCGATGAATATACCGTGGTAGACCAGTCGGAGGAGACTCTGATGGATCCCGTCTCTTATGATTTTACTCTGGGAGGCTGTAGCTGGAGGCTGGAAGTCATGCCCACCGGTGGCTGGAAGAATGGCACACTTTTACAACTGATAGTATTATGTGGCATTGCAGTGATCCTACTACTGGTGGTTCTAACGATATCTATACTATTCGTTGACGAGCAACGCAAAAAATTTCGCAGACTCTCTCTGACGGATTCTATGACCGGTCTCTTAAATCGTAACGGATTTAATTTGCAGCTGGAGGAGTATCTGGAGGGAAACAAGCAGAAAAACTGTGTCGGTATATTACTTGACGTGGATAATTTTAAATTTATCAATGATGTCTATGGTCATACTATCGGTGATCAGGTTCTATTGCAGCTTTCACAATCCTTAGTGCAGGCTTTTCCGGATAATTCCATTATTGCCAGAAATGGCGGTGATGAGTTCTGTATTATCCTGAAGGATTGCAGTGCAGAAGAGGCTGCCCCAATGATAGACGCTTTCAGCAAGGCTTCCCGCTCTTTTTCAGCCAAAGGCGTCGAACACAATTACAGCATTTCCCTGGGCTATGCGGAATACCCCGCCAACGCAGAAAAAGTCTCTGACATTCTCCGTTATGCCGACATTGCACTCTATGAGGTAAAATTACAGGGAAAACATGGTGCTCTGGCCTACCGGCCGGATTTCCACAATTCGAAACGGACACAGCTTGGTTTTTCATTATCGGATATTTCTGACAACCTGCCGGGTGCCTTTTTCATCTACCGGGCCGAAAAGGAGGATGAACGCATCCTATATGCTAATCAGGAAATGCTTCAGCTGACAGGATGTACGGATCTGGATGATTTTATGCATTTTACGAAACATCAATTCCGTAATCTGGTGCATCCTGAAGATCTGACACAGGTAGAAGAAAGCATCTGGCAGCAGATAGAATCAGGCATGAACGGATACAATGATTATGTCAAATACCGACTTGCTGTCAAAGATGGAACTTATAAGACGGTTCTGGATTATGGGCGTATCGTGGAGAGTGAACATTATGGCTCGGTTTTCTATGTATTGGTAGTGGATTGCGAATTTATCAAAACACTCTACGATGATTAATCATAAAAATAAAAGAATAACAAACTTTCCTCCGGGGCATACTGGTTCCGGAGGAATTTTTATATGAAAGATCAGATTAAGTCTTACTTACAACGGTTGAATCACGGAGAAGCTCTGGAAAATGTCCAGGCGGATTTCGTCCGGGAATGTAAGGATGTGGATCCTTCCGCAATTATGCAGGCCGAACAGGAGCTGCTACGGGAGGGTACTTCCATCGAAGAATTGCAGCGGCTCTGTGATGTGCATTCCGCCCTGTTCCATGGTTCCACGACAGAAGAGAAAATTGCCAATGCCGAAAAAACAGCAGCCCCTTCTCTAGCTGCCCAGGAACTACACTCTAAAGACATAAAGGACCAACGGCTCTCCGCCGCTGCCGCCCTGATCCAGATCTCCGGACATCCCCTGCAAACTTTTACGCTGGAAAATGCAGCACTGGAAAAGCTGATTGCCCGTGCGAGGCAGGCATTGGAAAATAATGGAATTTCCAATGAACTGCTTGACGAGCTGCGCCAGATTGCTATCCACTATGCCAGAAAGGGAGACTTACTTTATCCACATTTGAAGGTGCAATATGGGATCAGCGGCCCCTCTGCAGTCATGTGGACAGTGGATGATGAGATCCGGGATGAACTGAATGCGCTTGCAAAACAAAAACACCAAAAAGAAACCGATGCATGGAAACAACGTTTGAATGCCGTATTGAACCGCATGGAAGAAATGATCTACAAGGAATCCAATATCCTCTTCCCCAACTGCGCACTGAATTTCTCGGAGGAGGAATGGTATCACATCTACCGGGATGCCAAAGATTATGCGGAATGCTTCGGTATCCGGGGTGACAGTTGGGAGGCTGCGGAAGCACATCTGGCTGACACTGCCTCTACGGTTGGCACCATGTCTGCGGAACATGCTTTTGCAGATGGTGAGACCAGAATCCACCTTTCCGGCGGCAGTCTGACCCTGTCACAGCTGACCGCCATGTTGAATACGATTCCTTTGGAGATCTCTTTCGTAGATATCGATAATATCAATCGCTACTTCAACGAAGGCCCCAAGGTATTCAAACGTCCCGGTATGGCATTGGGCCGGGAGGTCTTCACCTGTCACCCGCCTAAGATCGAAGAACGGGTTCGCCGCATTATCGGAGAATTCCGTGCAGGGAATCTGGACCAGGTACCGGTCTGGATGGACAAGGGCGGCCGGACTTTCTTAGTGACTTATTATGCCGTCCGGGATAAGCAGGAGCAATATCTGGGAACGCTGGAACTGGTACAGGACATGGAGTTTGCAAAAGAGCACTTCCGCTAGGACAGTGCTCTTTTCTCTTCTTGTGCTTCCTCTACATAAATACGTGCATTTTCCAGATTCCACCGGATCTCTTCTTCGATAACAGCACGTTTTACTTTCCCGGGATTACCGATGACCAGGGAATTATCCGGGATCTCCACATTCTGCGTCACCAGTGTTCCGGCACCGATGATGCAGTTTTTCCCGATCTTACAGCCGTTCATCAGAATGGCTCCCATACCGATCATGGTATTGTCGCCGATCTTACAGCCGTGGACGATCGCACCGTGTCCAATGGTCACATGATCTCCGATCTCCACCGGATATCCACTGCCCAGATGCACTACCGCATTGTCCTGAATATTGCTCTCTCTGCCGATGACAATGGAGTCCCGGTCGCCCCGGACCACCGCATTGTACCAGATTCCGCTATTTTCTCCGATCGTCACATCTCCCTGCACCACCGCACCGGGAGCTATAAATGCTGTATCATGGATCTGCATATATTCTCTGCTCCTGTTCCTGTTCTTATTTTGTTACAATACTCTTCTTCGTAACATATAGTTTATCACATTTTTTCTGAGCAATATCATATAATTTACAACATTTTTTCCGACCAAATCAATTATATATACAACATTTTTTCTGACCATATTTTATATCTTACTACATTTTTTCCAATCAAAAAGGAACATTCCTCCGAATTTTCCTCAGAATTGTTCCTTTTACAGTCTTACGATTCTTTCCAATGCAGCCGGTGCAGCTCTCCATCCCTCTGCATGCTCTCGAATCCCTGCTGTCTCAGTGCCTCGTAGAGCACAATGGCTACGGAATTGGACAGGTTCAGTGAACGGATCTCGGGAAGCATAGGGATACGGATGCAGGTCTCTTCATGCTCTATCAGGATCTCTTCGGGGATTCCGGCGCTTTCCTTGCCGAACATGATGTAATCGTCCGGTCCGAATTTCACATCGGTGTAGGTCTGGTGTGCTTTTGTGGTTGCCATCCAAATCTTCGCTCCGGGATGCATTTCCCGGAATTCCTGAAAATTCATATACCTGGTGATATCCAGATGCTGCCAGTAGTCCATACCGGCTCTCTTGATCTCTTTTTCATTTAAACGGAAGCCTAACGGCTCGATCAGATGCAGGCTGGTGCCGGTAGCCACACAGGTTCTTCCGATATTTCCGGTGTTTGCCGGGATCTCCGGCTGGTGTAATATAATATGCATAATTCTCCTTTTCGTTCTATTGCTCAATTAATATATTACTTTATTACCTTTTTCCTTATCTAACTGATACAGGACTTTATCTATCTGAGAAAATGCAATTTCCGGGCACTTCTCCTGTTGATACTCCCAACAATCTTTTATATACTTGAGATAGAGCTCTGTCAGCATGGGGATCTTCGTCATCGTTTTGGGATAATCCATAGCATAAAGCTCCCGATACGCCCTCTGATCAATAATGGGGAATATCACCGGGTAATAAAAATGCAATACCGTACTCGCCATTGGAAGTTGCATTCCCTTCGTTTGCAGTAATTTTTCTACAACCCTCTCTGTCTTTTTATCCGCTAGTACCTGTAACGGGGTTTTGATCTCCTTTAATGAAAAGATGGCATCTATCAATTCCTCTGTCACCTGCGGTCTGCGATTCATCTTCCACAGGACGATCTCGTTGATAATATCCCTATTTTCCCGATAATCACCAGCTTCTACTGACGATACACGGTTCAGGATATCTGTTCCGTCATCATATGTAAAACGACCAAGTACTCCCTGATAATCCATAGTTCACCTCAATTTATCTGTCTTCTTTTATATCAACCATAAGCTCACGAATTCGTGCTATCGCACTTTATATCCTGCTTTGCAGGATATTCCGCTAATGAGTCCAGAAGCTGGATCAGGGACCCGGTATGCAATTAAGACTTGAATTCATTCCTGATTCCGAAGAAAATATAATTTTTAATCCCTATATTCCAGTCCAAAATAATCCATGTATACCTTAAATCTATCCTGGGCAGTCAGACAAGTGTCCATAAGATATCCCTGTTCGTTCTTCCATTCCTTCAGCCCCCAATAGTAGAATTCCTTTATATCATCCTCGATAATAAAAGGGGTAATTCCATTACGGAGGCACTCCTTAAACATAATTAATCTTCCAACACGGCCATTTCCATCCTGAAAAGGATGTATCTTCTCAAATTCATAATGAAATTGTATTATTTCCTTCAACGTCTTTTGTTTTGAAAGATTATATCTTTTTAATAAATTCCGCATTTCTCCGGATACATCGGCGGGCTTTGCTGTTGCGCTTCCTCCGACCTCATTTTCAAAACGTTTATATTCACCAACAGCAAACCACGTTTTTCTGCTATCTGACGTTCCTGATTTCAAAATATAATGTAACTGTTTAATAAATGCCTCACTCAGGGGATAGTTTGCCAACTCTATTATTTGATCAATGCATCGGAAATGATTGGCTGTTTCAACAATGTCATCCACATTCACAACTTCATCCTGAATTCCAATCGTATTCGTTTCAAAAATATATCTGGTTTGATCATGGGTCAAGCGGCTGCCTTCCATATGATTCGAATTATATGTCAGTTCGATCTGAACCTTATGATATATTCCTCCCGGTATCCCTGCTTCCTTTTCCATTTTTAATCTGGTCAAAATATCATTTGCTATTTTTTCCGCTCGTTTCTTTCTGACCGGCTTTACGGCATCCTCCGGAATCCTCCATGTTTTCCCATCAAGAATTACACCCGGAATTTTTCCATGGGCACAATAATTTCTTACACTTCTTTCTGATAAATTCCATTTTGCAGCTATTTCATTTACATTTACATATTTCATACACAACCTCCGTAAAACTACTCACCGGAAATATTATATCACTATCGGCAATATATCTCAAACTTTTTACTTTTAAAATTCATTTATGTTTTGCCGATAAGAGTAGTTTAATAATTGAAGAATAGCACTCTTTCCAGTACAGGCTGGTGTAATATCATATGCATAATTTATCCTCTACAGCATAGTAACTATCCGACACCGCTTATGGACTGCGATTCCGGATAGTTACTTAAAAATGCTTGTAACTATTTATTATTTTGTTCTGCTCTTAATTTTTCTACGAAATGTCCCAGTCTGCCGATGGCAATCTTCAGCTTCTCCAGGGAGTACGCATAGGAGATTCTAAGATACCCCTCGCCACTGTCACCGAATGCGGTCCCGGGTACAGCAGCTACTTTTTCCTCCTCCAGGAAACGGGTGGCAAATTCTTCACTGGTCATGCCGAATTCCTTGATGCAGGGGAATACATAGAATGCGCCGTAAGGCTCAAAGCATTCCAGTCCCATTTCACGAAACGCATTCATCAGAAAACGTCTTCTCTGATTATAGGCCGTGCGCATTTCCTCGATGTCGGGATCTCCGTTTTTCAGTGCTTCCACTGCCGCATACTGGCTGGTGGTAGGTGCACACATAATGGCAAACTGATGGATCTTCGTCATCTGCTGGATGATAGCAGCCGGTCCGCAGCAATAGCCCAGTCTCCAACCGGTCATGGCATAAGCCTTGGAGAAACCGTTAATGTAAATGGTACGCTCCTTCATGCCGGGCAGGCTGACGATGGACACATGCTTCTCTTTATAAGTAAGCTCAGAATAGATCTCGTCAGACATAACAAAAATGTCATGTTCTTCGATAACTTTCGCAATGGCTTCCAGATCAGACTTCTCCATGATGGCACCGGTAGGGTTGTTCGGGAAAGGAAGGATCAACACTTTTGTCTTGTCCGTGATCGCTGCTTCCAGTTCCTCTGCAGTCAGGCGGAATTCATTCTCCGCCTTCAGATCAATGATCACCGGCGTTGCTCCTGCCAGGACCGCACAGGGCTCATAGGATACATAACTGGGCTGGGGGATCAGCACTTCGTCTCCCGGATTACACATGGCACGCAGTCCGATGTCGATAGCCTCGGAACCACCGACCGTTACCAGCACTTCGTGCTGCCAGTCATAGGTTACACCCTGTTTTCTCTGGATCGTGTTGCAGATCTCCTGACGCAGATCCTTCAGACCTGCATTGGAGGTGTAAAAGGTTCTTCCCTTTTCCAGGGAATAGATGCCCTCATCCCGGATGTGCCAGGGAGTGTCGAAGTCCGGTTCTCCCACACCGAGAGAGATTGCATCCTGCATCTCACTTACAATATCAAAAAATTTGCGGATACCCGATGGTTTGATATCCACTACTTTATCAGCTAATGGATTTCTCATGGGGTGATCATCTCTCTTTCATCTTCTTTTTTTACAGCAAATGCGGTTCCGTGATCCTTGTATTTCTTCAGGATAAAATGCGTTGCTGTACTCAGCACGGAATCCAGTGTGGACAGCTTGTCAGATACAAAATTAGATACCTCCCGCAGGGTCTTACCCTCCAGAATGACCATCAGATCATACGCTCCGGACATCAGATACACACTGCGTACTTCAGGATATTTGTAGATACGCTCGGCAATGCTGTCAAACCCCTGTCCTCTCTGGGGAGTCACACGTACCTCAATCAGTGCGCTTACTTTCTCAATATCTGTTTTTTCCCAGTTGATCAGGGTATGATATCCGCAGATAACGCCTTCTGCTTCCAGTGCTGCAATCTCATTTACCACATCGATCTCTTCCACACCCAGGATCACTGCCAGTTCCTTCAGATCGATCCTGCTGTTCTTCTCTATGATCGCTAATAATTCTTCTCTCATGCCAATATCTCCTTTTATTCTGTTTCTTTATAGATCTCATCTCTCTGAGGACGATCCATATAACGGGTCTCGTCCTCATTCAGGATCAGTCGTTCATTACTGTCTGTAAATCTTCCTACGATCACTGCCGGAATTCCCTCTGCCGCCAGTGCTTCCACCACTGCGGTTCCCTCCGGACTTGCAATGATCAGGCTGCCGCCGGATCTCAGTTCGTAGGGATTCACATTGCAGTATTCACAGACTTCCACTGTCTCCTGTCTGAGAGGAAGTTTCTTCATATCTATTGTCAGTCCAACACCTGCACCCTCTGCCATCTCCCACAGGCCGGCGAAAATGCCGCCCTCGGAAGCATCATGCATGGTACAACCGCCGGACTTCACGGCGGTAGCGGCCTCCGGTAAGATAGAATAATACCGATCAAACGCCGCAGCTTCTTCCACCAGATACGCCGGGTATCTCGTCAGAAGTCCTTCCTGGTTCCGGGCCGCCAGATCCGCGGTGCCTTCCAGGCCGATCCATTTCGTAATGATAATATCCTGTCCCGCCAGCTTCTTCCGCACATCCATCTGCACCGCACCGGTCTTGCGGATGCCATATCCGGTCACCGTGGCCAGGGGCTGCCGTACCGCAGAACTTACTCTGGTCTGTCCGCCGATAATCTGGATATTCAGATCTGTGGCTACTTTCTCCGCCTCTTCCATCAATGCCTTCAGCTCCGGCTCCTCCACCGTCTCCGGCAGGAAGATCACCAACTCTGCCGCCACAGGCTCTGCGCCCGCCGCTGCCAGATTGTTTGCACACTTTTGGAAAATACGACGCATCGGCATCACGGACAGATCCTCTCTCTCCGCCTCTGCCAGGTCGTTCTCACACTGAAGTTCTACGACACCTTCCTGAACACAGGTCACCAGCTGCCCCTCCGAAAAAGGCTCAAAAATAGCGCAGTCTGCCCCCAGACCTGCGCTATTTGCTATTTCCGACCTTTTATTCTTCAGTTGTCTGAGAACGGAACGTTTCAATACGTTCACGGGTACTTTGCCGCTTTTCATTCTATTTATGTCACCTTTAGTCGTCTACGATTTCTGTCTCCTGTGCAGCCGCTGCCGCTCTCGCATTCAATGCTGCTGCCACGTTTTTCACATGATCAATGTTCGCTGTACTGATAGCTGCCATGATCTCTTCATATGCCTGGGGATCCGAGGTAGCGGTTCCCACGGTAGCACTTCGGGGCACCATCTTATAAGTACTGCTGTTGACCTGCTCTCTGCTGACCTCTACACCGTTTTCCATCGTGATCTTCCACAATCTTGCCTTATAGCCGATATGTGCACTCTCGGTCACAATGTAACCGATAGGCTGACCGGCATCCGCATAAATCTGATCCGCAGGAGGTGTGATGGTTTCCAGTACTTCACTTTCATAACGAACCGAATGTCCGGCATCTCTGGTCTCTTTGCCGTAGATGTTGAAAGTGATCTGCTTGTCATGAGTATAACCTTCAATATAAATCGGATAATCTGTATTGTTTACGAACTTGAAATCCTTGCCGGAGCTCTCCGCGATGGCTGCATCTGCGGAAGGATCCACATAGCCTACGATCATGGAGTGATTATAACGCTCCGTTACCTCCAGCTCGGACAATAATACTGCATTATATAAAGTGGTGGATACCTGACAGATTCCTCCGCCCAGACTGTCTACTACTTTACCGCTGACATAAGAACCCGCCATGTAATAGCCGTTCGCCACGGAAAAAGGAGATACCGTCTTATAAGTAGAAAATTCTTCTCCCGGATACAGGGTCGTTCCGTTGATCAGACTGCAGCCGTTCGCCACATTTGCACTTCTGGAGGATCCGGATGTCTTATAAGATGTGGTAAAGCTTCCCAATACATCCGTTACCTGTGCCAGCTCCTCAGCACTTCCCTTCGGCTCATCCACTACGATCTCCAAAGGAATGCTGCAAGCCTCATGATTCCATTCTTCTGTCAGATAGTCATATACCGCATCGATAGATTTCTCCACATCCAGCACATATCCGGTCTGACCTTCCACTACGGTAAATTTACCGCCGTCCCGCTTCAGCGAGACATTGATTGCTTCCTGATCGTACTTGGTACATCTGGTCAGCAGATCATTGATGGCCTGTAAGTCAAAATCCAGTTCAATGGGATATACGTAATTTTCATGCTGCAGATCCATCAGGGTCTTGTAACGCTCAATAACATTTCCATGTGTCCCCAGTTCCAATGCTTCCTGCACCAGCTCAGGATTCTTCCAGGTCACACCCAGATCTCCGGCTGTGGTGGTCACATCATGATCATTTGCCGCAAGCAGTGTGATCTCCACATCCTTCAGACTTTCGATATGTTCTTCGATCACCGCTGTTGCTTCCTGTGCCGTCATTCCGGATAGTTCCACATCCCCGGCATAAATTCCTGTCTTAATAGTATCATCTGTCTTGGCCTGCGCTGTCATTCCGAACAGCATTGTCAAAGTCAGTAACAGAATGCCGTAAAATCCCTTACGATATTTATTCATAATACTCCTCTGCCCTTCCTTCGGGCACATCTACTGTTCCATCCGCAGTTGAATTAGTAGAAAATAGATGTTATAGTAGGTACGATCATAGCAATCACAAGCAGCACGATGATAGCTGCGGAGATTCGCTGTTTTACTTTTTTATTATTCATATTAAACATGGTAAAAACCTCCATAAATGCTTCAAAAATCACTTTTACTCTGAAAGGATATTATATATGAGTTTAAAGATTTTGGCAAGTTTAATCATACTGATTGCCGTAGTGGCACATGCTACCAAACGCCAACAGCGCATCGCGGAAAACCGGGAAAAAGAGTTCTGGGCCAGAGAGCGGAAAGCCAACTCCGTCCGCAAAAAGCCTCTGGATGATCTAGACTATGTAAAAATCCACCTGGATAAGCTTCCCGTGGATGCCCTTCCAGACAACGAAAGAGCCGAAGAATACCGTAGTCTCCTTACTTCTCTGTCTACACAGCCGATCGTAAATCTCACAGGCTTCACCAACACCGACCTCAAGTTGGAATACGGCACTGCGAACATTACACCGCTGTCCCAGTATGATCAGAATTACACCGTACTGGTACGTACTCTGCAGCAATGGGCCGATCTGCTTCTGGAATCCGGTCTGACAGACGATGCGGAAACGGTTCTCGCGTATGCCGTCTCCATCGGCACCGACGTCAGCCATACTTACTATGCGCTGGCTAAAATCTATGCCGGCCGGGAGGAATATGACAAAATTGCCGATCTGATCCTCCGTGCGGAAGAACTGCGTTCCGCTTTACGTAATTCTATCGTCCGTACTTTGCAAGAATCTTATCCGCAAGCCTGCTCGCATCACTGCGGGTAAGCTTTTCCACATCGACCTCCAAAGTTATCTTATGCTGCTCTGCCAGACGATATAACCGCTCTTTTTGCGGTTTCGTCGCGGGCGTATCTCTTTTTACCTGAAAATGTAATGGCTGCGGCTCAAACAGATTATTGTTTGCTTTCTTTTCGACGGATTCTGTCGATGCCTGTCCACCGGTTTCCTCCTGATAAAACAATTCTGCCAGCTTTCGGAACAACCGGTCCGTGGCTTTCGCATCCTCCAGAGCCCGGTGTGCATGATGCGGGATCTCATAATACTGACATAGATACCCCAGATTACGATGAGGCAGTTCCGGCAGATATTTCCGGGCGACCTGCAAAGTGTCCACCGCCGATCTCTCAAAAGTAATCTTCCGGTCCACTGCCGCTTTTTTCAAAAAAGAATAATCAAACAAAATTCTGTGTCCCAGCAACGGTAATTCTCCCATAAATTCTAATAATTGGGGGAAAACCTCATCCAGCTGAGGTGCATCCGCAAGGTCTTCGTCCCGGATTCCTGTCAGTTCTGTGATCCGTTCTTCCAATTTCCGCCCCGGATCCACAAACGTAGAAAATTCTTCCGCAATCTGTCCCTGCTCCACACGGATCGCACCGATCTCTATGATCCGATCTCTCTTGGGATTCAGGCCCGTGGTCTCCAAATCTATACTGACATAAGTGTCATACATACTATTTTCTTATCCTTCCACAGTACTTCTGATATATTCTGACTGCCTACCTCAATTCTTATGAACCGAGCTCCTCCTGTACTTATAGTATCGGATACCCGATCACTTGTACCTTGGCTTCATAATTGAGCGGATTCCGCTCCTGATAATCAAACAACACGTAATGGGGTTCCGGATATCGGAACAGTTCTAAGTGTGTCATTCGGCTTAACTGTTTCCAGTCATACTGATCATAGGCAGAAAGATAATGTCTCTCATGCTCTTCTGTCTGATAAAAGCGGCGAATATCCTGTTTTTCCTCTTCCGTGATCTCTGCCGCAAACGCAGGCCTGCTCTTCAGATTCTCCCGAAGGTACATATCATAAGTCAGAAGTTCTCTGTAAATCTCACGATTGGCCGGATCTTTCATCGCTGCGAACTCCAATAAGATCTGATACCGGTAGGCTCTGGCGGGGCTGTTGGTAAAATATCCCTGTTCCTGATAATAATCCGCCAGTGCCTCATACATGGCAAAGGGACCGGGGTATGCTTTTTCCAGAACCGGCAGGGTATGGGTGAACTGCCCGCTATTGTAATACAGCTCCACCATTTCTTCGATCCGTTTCAGTCTCCGGATCTCGCCATAGCTGATCCAGTTGGTATACAGCACTTCATACGGCGGCTGTTCCAGATAACGGATTCCGTATTCCTGTGCATGCACATGCATATCGGAGCCTTTTAATACTTTCAGGAAACCCAGCTGCAGCTGCTCCGGCTGCATCCCGTAGACCCGGTCGAAGGATCTGCCGAAACTCTCATAATCCTCATAGGGCAGCCCGGCGATCAGATCCAGATGCTGATGAATATTCTGTCCTCTGTGAATGGCCGCAACAATTTTCTCCAGCTTGTCCACATCCATGACACGGTGAATAGCTCGTATTGTCTCCGGATTCGTAGACTGCACCCCGATCTCCAGCTGTGCCAGTCCCGGACGGAAGCGGTTCAACAATGCGATCTCTTCTTCGCGCAAAATGTCCGCAGAAATCTCGAAATGGAAGTTAGTGACACCATTGTCATGTTCGTAAATATACCGCCAGATCTCCATGGCATGTTTGTGGTCACAGTTAAAGGTACGGTCAATAAACTTCACCTGTTTCACGTTTTGGTCCAGAAAAAACTGAAGTTCTCTCTTTACGACACTTATGTCACGTAGTCTTACCTTCTTATCTATGGAGGACAGACAATAGCTACACCGGTAGGGACATCCTCTGCTGGTCTCATAATAGATGATCCGGTTCGTAAAGGGCTCCATATCCTCATAGAGAAAAGGAAGTGTAGTCAGATCTGTCAGGTCTCTGGGTGCCGTATAACCGGAAGCAAGACATAATCCCGGAATCTGTCCGAAACGTTCTACCATAGACTTTCCTGCAACCGTTCCCCTTCGGTCTGCTACCTGATGTTCTGTGCTGTCGGATTCGGGTTGTTGTTCAGACTGTCCGGCCGTTTCTGCCTCCCGCAGATATTGTTCCAGTACTTCCCGGAACGTGACTTCTCCTTCTCCCACCATGATTCCGGTAACCTGAGGGAACTCTCTTAAAAGCCCCGGACCGTCATAGGTAACCTCCGGTCCTCCCAGCCAGATCTCCGTATCCGGCAGGATCTTCGGCAGTTCCGTCAGAATTTCCCGGATCAGCTTCCAGTTCCAGATATAACAGGAAAATCCTATTACCTTTGGCTGACGCTTCCAGATCCCCTCCAGAATACTTTCCAGAGACTCATTGATGGTGAACTCCGCCAGTTCCACATAGGGCTGTAACTTTTCTCCCGCACCGGCCCGCAGGCTGTATATGGCGGGATTGGAATGTATGAATTTTGCATTAATAGCTGTTAATAAGAATTTCATGGGACTATTATACTAAGAAAAAAGAATTGTGTCACCACAATTCCTCAGACTGTAGACAAAACGCTTTTGGGCTCCCCTTTTTCCCTTCCTGGCTATCATCTTTGCCAGTTTTTTCAGATTCATGCAG
>OIWL01000425.1_pt1 | contig 58811 bp, 101 predicted proteins | sample 1587561 | NCBI WGS metagenome assembly OIWL01 (sample SAMEA3888903, study PRJEB22519) | human gut metagenome | biome: human gut; feature: human-associated habitat; material: faeces | place: Denmark | collected 2010 | reverse complement strand
TGCTTGAAGTATTTCTCGTTTCTATCGGACACAATCTTTATAAATATCACAACAAACAGAAAAAAGTTGCAGCTGCCGCATAAGATTTCATAATATCATTCTTATGGGGTAAGGGGAACTATACCCTTTTTTATGTAATATAGCTATTATTATAACTATAAGCAAAAGGACGAATGAAAAAACTCTCGTTTTTTCACACGCCCTTATTTTTCAGTTACTCTGACATAATAATATCAGAAATAAGAATAAAGGAGGGGAAAGGATGATTTACGACAAAGAAGCTATCTTAGAAAATTCAAACGCAATCGATGTAGCTGATGCAATTGGAATGGATATAAAAAGATGTGGCTCCACTTTGTATACGAATTGTGTTTCTGGTGAACATAATGAATCACACGTGGCACACAACCAGCTTTTTAGTACAGGTTGTTTTTGTTACACATGTGGAAAAAGATATGACACTGTAGAAATGGTAAGAAATTATTATCGAAATGTTCTTGGAAGTCCGATTACTTTCCCTAGAGCATTAGAAATAATTGCTGATACCTGTGGTGGTATAGATTCTTATATCATAAAAAAATCCACAAATAGCTGGAAAAAGAAGGAAGTAATCAAACTTCCATTTTCAGAAGAAGAATTTGATTCAATTGGTTTACTTCCAAAGAAAAAACCAGGTTCAGATAAAGTAATAGTATATGTAACAGATAGGAAAGAGAATGAATCGTTAATACGTAAGTATGACACTCATAAAGATTGTTACTATTACATAAAGACAAAAAAAACAGATCCTGATAAATGTATCTCTTTACTCACCCTATATAAAGAAGATAAAAAAGCATTTGAATATATGTGTCATACCAAAGCAGCTGAAAGAATGGAAAAATATGATACGATTCTTCGTCAACTAACACAAATCGTAAGTATGAGTAATGGTAAAAATGAGTTTGCAATAGATTTAGCAGATGCTATTGTTAAAAAAAGGGAACTCTGTCAGCAAGTATATGAAAAAACATCAATGGCAGAGCAAAAAATTTTTGTATTATCCTAAAAAAAAGAGGAGAGATCCTCTTTTTTTATTGCAATATAACTATAGATTATTATAAAATTTGTACTGAAATTATTTCAATCAGACTTATTCTGACATACTAATTATAAATATCAGAAAGCATGAGGATTTTTGTATGGAAAAAAATGAATTCATAAATGTTCTTAATACGAATGGTTTTTCAGCAACAGAAGAGCAGGGTGTTGTTATGGTTCATTCTTATGACAGTATCAAGGAAAAATCTCTTGATTCTGAAATAAAAAAAATGGCCATAAAATATGATTATCATGGCAGTTATGGATATCGGATTTCATCTAGTACCAAAAATGATTCTATAGCTGATAACAAAAATAACGCAGTTATTGATTCTGATCCTATCAAATATAAAAATTTTGATTATATTTCAGAAGAAGAAAATTCTCAGATGAGGCTGATCCTTTAAATAGAAATCTGTCACACTTAAATAGAAGAGGTATCATATATTTGTAAAAGAAGATGACGGTAAATACAATAAGAAAAACTACTGTAGTTGGATTTTCTTATTTTTTCGTTTCTCTGACATATTTAAAATGTAATCATTGAATACATGGAGGATAAATAAATGGAAACAACAATCCGTATTTTTCTTAACAAATACTCACCAATTAAATCTCTTGATTTTGAATTCAATCATATCAACTATCATGTAACTTGGGATCATAAACAAGTAATGCTTGGAAAGAAACTTAGCAATAGTCATATTATTGGTCACAATGTCAAAATCAACGGAGATTTACCGAATAAAGATTTATTGCAATATTTCTACTATTGGAAATTAATATCAGTAAATAAAGAAAATTCTGCATTTAAAGAGGCTGAATTATTTGACGTTTTAGCTATTAATGTGATTATGCCTGATAAAGAATATCCGTTATCTGCTTCTGGTTTAAGTCTCTTTCGGCATATTACTATTCCACTCGCTAATAAGTCCATTTCGTTATTAGCGTCCGATTTTGAAGAAATTTGCACTTTTTGCAGGAACAAGGATCAGCAAGATAATCTGCAGAATGCAATTGAATGTAACTTTAATGATATTGCTACAGACAATATAAGTGATTTCCTAAAATTAAATATTGTTGAATATGCAGAAACCTTTTCAAAGGTTGAAGATTATTCTGGAGAGGATGAGATCGGTGCTATTAATGATATTTTAAATCAGGCAGGTGGAGCAGGTGTATATCATTTGATAATGAATACTGGGGAAGAAAGAGATGCCATTCTGATGAACCATTTATTGGATAGTAACAATTCAAATACTTACGTTGATAGAGATGGTGATTTTTTCAACATTGAGGATGTCGTTTCTTATTCGAAATTAGAAGATTTCACACTTTAAACAAAATGAGAGTGATTATATTCATATATAATTGCTCTCATTTTGTTTATAATTAAATTTACAGATACATTTATTTTGGGTTTGTTCTGACATATTCATAATGCAATTATTGATATGTGGAGAAAAATAAGAAACACATGAGTAATTAAAAATTAAACATTGTGGAGGTTTGGTTCATGGCGAAATATTCAGATAAAACAGAATCGGAGTGGAACGAGTTGATTGCACAATGGCATAATAGTCCATCCACAAAATGTTCACTACAAGAATATCTTGCATTAAATGATATCGAGTATCTTAAACTGATGCACGGTATTGATGAACAAAATATAACAGATACGCAAGTATCTGAAAAAGCATCGAAAATTGTAAAAGATGTGGTCACAGAACTGTTAATAAAACCATCTTTTGAAAAGGCAATGCAGATGATAAGACAGTAAATTATAAGTTATTATAGATTAGACAAATGCGAAAAGCGCTGTCCAAGATACAGTCATTGTGATACAATTACAATATCAAACGGAGGAATTTACATGAAAAAATGGTGCTTTACAAAAAAAGAACATAATTTTGAATTAATAATAGAAGATAATGGGGAAATTGTGTTACAGATCGATAATGAAAAGCCGTTTAAGGCAAAATCAATTGAAAATAATGCTGTTGCTTTTTATGGAAAACATCCATTAAGTATTGGTGGAGAGATAAAATATGTTGATGGCATTAATTTAGACCACTTGGACAATTGTGATGAAATCAAAGAATATTATGACCACATCATCGAAAAATTAGTGGCAGATGAAAAAGAGGTACATGATAGAGAATTTAATGCCATTCTGAACGGAGAAAAACCACTGGACATCGTATTTAATGATGGCGAGTATTTTTCTGGGCACATTGTTTACGGTGTGAGCGCAGATGTAGTAAAATTTCTGCACTGCGGTCATCAGATGTGTGATGGTTATATCATTGACAAAGAATTTGAAGATGGAAACATCGAGAGAATGAAAGCTCACTATGAGAATTGGAAAACTCAGCGTGAAAAGGAAGAAGCAAGAAAAAAAGTTGAAGAGGAAAAGTACAATAGAGAAAAAGAAGAATTTTTGGATGGAATCGATTGGAAAACACAAGATTTCAAAACAGAGGACGAGGGTGGCAAAATAATAAAATACAGACATACTTTATCGTTAAATGGAAAAACATACGTCTTTTCCGAACGCAATGTTTATGACGTTGGAAGAGTGATAAATCCAGCATATGAAATAGTAAAAGGAAGCAAAGGCGGATTAGCCAAATGTGAAAACGGTAAATGGTCTTGGATGGATTTTGTACCCGGTAAAGGATATGTCAAAACAAGAGACATGGACAGAGACGAAGAACACGCATACTTGGCGGTTCAAAAATACGGAAAATTTGCAAACTCAAACATTAGAATGTAAGTGATTATTAGAGGAATAGAAATGAATGAGAAAGAACACGAAATTATATCTGAACGATTAATGAAAATTATTGAAAAGTACGCATACGACAAAGATGTAAGAGAGGAACTGCATACATATCTCATATGTGCAGCGGACGATAATCTTACAAGAGCATGTTCAGAGGAAATGTGCTATTTAAGAGACTTTATTTATTTTAGAAAAATGGAATATGAAAATGCTAATATTCACATTTACGTGATGTTACACAACATATATAAAGACAACTTATTTGATCTTGAGTACAGTGATACACCGTTGGAACGCTGTATATTTGATTTGCTTTGCCAGGCAGAGAAAAATGTAATATATGATTACATAAGCAAATTCGCATCATGTGAGAAAAATGATGATGGATATTATATCTGGAAAATGAGCGAATAAAAATAAATTAAAATTTTATTTTTATTTGGGAAAAATATGAAAATATAATTATTTAGCAAAGAGTCTCTGGAATCATCAGAGGCTCTTTTTTTCTATCCCTATATATCTTTAAGTAGTCGTATAATATATGTTATACGACTACTTGTTGCGAAAATCCGATTTTTAGCGTATAATATACCTATATTTAAGCAGTTTATATTTTTATTATGTGAAAGGAAATTTTTGTGTATAAATGTGAATTTTGCGGATTCAGTTCCGAGTCATTGGATGATTTTGAAGAAGATTTTTCTACGCACAACGGATTTTGGTGTCCTGACTGTGATGGATTCAATCAATTTAACAATAAAAGGCCTTTTAAGACTGGCTACAGATTATTCCTTGAAACGCCTTTTAAATCAGACGATTCCCTTGTATGTAAACCTTGTACTTTTAAAACAAATGTTTCCTTATTACGATATCCCGGAGGAAAATCCAGATTAGCTGGGCTTGTATATGAAAACTGCAGATCTGAACATATGAAAAATTTCATTGAACCGTTTGCCGGTGGAGCTTCCGTAGGATTGTCATTTCTTCTTGCAGACAAGATTGACCATCTATGGCTCAATGACGCGGATTTTGGCGTATATTCATTGTTCTATATGATAAAATATATGCCTGCTGTATTAAAAGGCAAAATTGCGGCGTTTAAGCCCTCACAAGAGGTATATTATAAAGCACAGCATGAAGTATTAAGCAATTATCGTTCATCTGATATTAATGATGCTGCTTGGTATGCGCTGATTGTAAACAGACTTGCATTTTCTGGCATACCATATGCAAATGCAATGTCAGATCCATCTGCAAGATGGAACGCAAAAACTTTATGCAAGCGGGTTGATGCTATCCATGAAAAGGCTGACCACATGCATATTGCCTGCATGGATGCTTGCGATTATATACAGGATAAATATTGGTTGCCAAATTCCACGCTTTTTATCGATCCTCCATATTATGAAAAAGGGAGCACATTATATCACTGCTATTATAATGATGAGCAGCACCGTGCATTAGCATACACCCTAGATGAATTATATAAATCATTTCCTTGTAATGACATGATTATTACATATGATAACTCTCCTGCTATTTTGGATATGTATAATTATCCTAAAAAATATATTGTTACAAGAAAATACAGCATTGCAAACTAGAAAGGATATATATGTCAGTCGAATATAAAAATGAAACTTACCAGATGTACAAAAAGAAAACCGATGACATGCTTGCTACTCTCCCATCTTTTTGTACAAAAGCAAGAAATGAACGTTCTATGCGGCTCACACAGAAGTCTCAATATGATTACGCTTACCGCATGAGTGTCTTTCTCAATTATTTAAGAAATAACAATTCTTATTTCCGTAACAAGGAGCTTAAAGAAATTACCATTGAAGATCTTGGGCTTATTACAAAGGATGATGCTGTTGAATTTCTGGAATGGATTTTAACACGTCACATTAATGATAAGAAACCAAAAGAAAATAAGCGTGCAACTGCAATTGTTTACATGTCATGCATATCTTCCTATTACAGTCTTTTTATACAAGATAAGCTTTTGTCTTACAATCCATTTGCAGGAATTGACCGGGAAAAAAATCATGCAAAAGATATTATATATATGCAGGATTCACAGATAGATGAGTTCTTAAATTCCGTGTGTGCCGGAGATGGACTTTCTATAAAACAAAAGGCTTTTCATGATAAAAATTCTTTACGAGATATCTGTATGTGCTGCTTGCTGCTGGACACCGGTATTCGTGTATCGGAATTAGTCGGTCTTGACATAGACGATATTAATTTTAAAGATTGCTGTATGTATATTCAGCGTAAAGGAGACAAACCGGATACCATATATTTTTCCGACAAAATGAAAAATATTTTGTTAGATTATCTGGAATTTAGAAAAGAAATGTATCCGACTGATGACAACAGAGCCGTTTTTGTCGTGACTGTTGGAAGATACCAGGGTGAGCGCGTAAGTGTCCGTTGCGTGGAACGTACTGTAAAAAAATATGCTATGGCTTCAAATATTCCTCAGTCATCAAAGATCACTCCTCACAAATTACGCAGCACCTTTGCAATGAATATGCTGGACAAAACGGGCAATATCGCCCTTTTAAAAGAACAATTGGGCCACGAATCCATAACGACATCCTCGCTATACGCAAGGGCAAAAAATACAGATAAGCAAAAAAATAGGAATATTTCTGATATTTTATAACCGTGAAAAGTAAAAAAAAAATTTTCCAAAAAAGAAAAAAAATTGAACTTTATTTCCGCGAAAAGTAAAAAAGATTTTTTCGCATTTTTTGCTCAAAATGAACTTTATTTTATTCTTTTTTGACCTTTATTCTGACATACTAATAATGAATTATATTTTATAAAAAAGGAGATTATTATTATGAACAAAATTGATTTTATCGCAGCAATTGCAGAAAAAGCATGTATCAGTAAAAAGGACGCAGACAAAGCCTACAAAGCTTTCACAGATATTGTTGCAAGTGAACTTGGAAAAGGTGGTAAAGTGCAACTCGTTGGTTTTGGTACTTTTGAAGTTTCTGAACGCGCAGCTCATACGGCAAGAAATCCACAGACTGGAGAACAAATTACTGTGCCAACTACAAAAGTTCCAAAATTTAAGGCAGGAAAATCATTAAAGGATTCTCTAAACTAAGAGATCTTTTTGCAACATATGAGTAACCAAAAAACACAAAACCTTTTATAGGTAATCATGCTAATAGAAAAAGACCTGATAATCAGGTCTCTCTTTTTTTCTACAATTGGTTTTCAGCTACCATTCTGCCGTAGCTCATGCCTTCCCGCATCCCATCTGATGTAATTTTTGCAATGGAATCATAATTTGCAAATGGAGCTTTCCCTTTGATTTTATTTATATTTTCTGTATTGCTTAGTTTTCCTGTACGATGATTTGTTATATAAGTATCACGGCAATAATCACTACAAAAATCATAAGCTCCTACAAACTCAATTCCACAGTATTTACATTTTTTCATGGTTTCATCCTCCATATTTCACATTTACATAAAATATGTCAGACTAAATCTTAAATTATAAGCGATTTGTTTTATATCTTAGATAAAGATCAACTCTTTCATTAACATCATCATAAATAACCTCAAATGCTTCTTTTTGAAGATTCATATATTCTAAGAAACTGTCAAAATCTTCTTTTTCCGTAATCTTTTTGTATGTTCTTTCCGCAAGTTGTGGTTTTTCATTTTCATATTTTTCTTGAATATTTTTTACCACTTCTGCTCTTTCGCTGCTTCCTTTTATTACGGCAATTGGCTTCTTATAATCCTCTTTAATGGCCTTGATTAGCCATCCAACATAATTTGATATATATTCTTGTTCATCAGCTAATTGTATAACCTCTTCTACCCTTGATGCATCAAATGACGCTGTGTTCATTAGCAATTGTATATCTTCTCTTGTTAATCCATTGTGTCCTATATACTTACTATAAATGTCAATATCATTCATATCATCAAATGATAGTTGTTTATTATATACTATTGCTTCATCTTCTATCACTTGTGCTTTTTCTAATATTTTTATTCTTTGATGATCTGACATTTCATTCTTTTGTATATAAAATATAATTCTCCTAACTCTATTTCCACCTATTTTTATAGCTTCATACGAAAAAGCAATATCAGATTTTTCTTTAAGTTCTATTTTGGCTGGTTCCAGAACATGCTTTTTGAAATCTCTCCAATCAACATACTGTTTTTCTTTTGCAACTTTTTCGAAAATATTATCCCAACTGTCGCCTCTTGCTACAGCTCTTTTTACGCCTGCCTCATCTGTATTAACTAATCCCAATATATACCTCAGTTCATTTAATTCGAATTCTTTTGTAACAATTCCGTTATTTATGTTTTTATTACTTCTATAAAGCTCTTTTCGAAGCAATTCATACAGTCTGTAACTTGTATTTTTTTCAAATGACATTAAAATAGCCATAGGCAATGGTGTATAAGGAGTAAGTCTTGATACATACGGCTTCATATCTGAATTAAAAGTCATTTCAAATGTTTTGTTTTCATATTTACAATTTGTTATCATTGCAAAGGATTTAAAATTTCCCTTTCCATCCTCCAACATTATCTGATGCCCTTGCATTGTTGTTGCCACTTTTTTTAACTTTTTATATATATTAGTATCAGATGCCTTTCCAACTAATCTTCTTATCTCTCCTGGGCATAAAGTTGCGGTTATTTTGTCATTTTTAACTTCTATTCGCGTCAAAGCTATAGCCAAAATCTTATTTTCCAATAATGTACTTTTGTATTTTGCACTAATTAAATTATTGGATTTTCTTAAAACTCCATCATCCGTTGTATATGTAACTGGATATAAAATGCCTTCGTTTTCTTCTGTTCTTTTGCTTTCCTCTCCCATTATTGTTCCTTTCTTTTTATGCCAGCTTTATGTTTGCAAGTATCGTGGAATTTTTTACTTATATTTTATTATCGTGGAATCTTTTACTTGCCATGCTATTCTATGCCAATAAATATTATGCTAACTTTTAAGTTGATCTGTATCGTGGATTTTTTTACTTGCCATTATATGTTGACATATAATTGTGGCTAATAACACTTATATTCCTTTATCGTGGAATCTTTTACTTGCCATTATATGTTGGCATGTAATTGTGGCTAAAAAAACTTATATCCTCTTATCGTGGAATTTTTTACTTGCCATGCTTTATCATGTCTTAGAATCGTGGAAATAATTACTTGCTATTTATACCTGTTCCAGATTTTATATATTATTGTCCCCTTTTATATTGCTATCTATCAAATCAATTACCTCTCAGTTGCTTAATTTGCGTAATCGTGACAAATATTTTTATTTAGCAGCGATTATTTCTTATATAACTTTAGAAGATATTTTATCTTATTTTATTAGTAAAATCAATATATAAAAGTAAAATATTCCACAATTACCATTATATCTTTCCACGTTACCATATACATAGTGTTAGGTTCAGTAATTTTTTCCACATTACCTTTTTATGAGTATTTTTTTCCACATTACTATATATATTTGTTTGATAAATAAGTATTTTTTTCCACGTTGCACGGTCTGCAATCTGCCGCAGGAACATATGCAAGTATTTTTTTCCACGTCACATCAAACTGAAAATGAGTATTTTTTTCCTCATTACTCATTTTTTCAGGATTACTTTGCTTGTTTTCTGTCATTTTTTTTGATTATTCATTCTCGCTTCTAGTTATTTTTAACTTCTGTTTTTTCTATCCAAATTTACCAGTAATTTTTTCCACTGTTTGCAGTATCTATTTCCACTGTTATAAGTATTTTTTTCCCTCACTAACAGTAGATTTTTCCTCAAATTTTAGTATTTTTTTCCACGTTAATTGTCCAGAAGCCTTATAAAATAAGGCTTCCAATGAGCCTAATATAAATAAATAAAAAAAGATGTTGTATATCTTTACTTATTATTGTTTTTATTATAAATTTTTTTTTCTGACATAATTATTTTGAAATTATTGTGAAATGGAGGATACAATATGGCATGGATAAAGAATAGCCGGGGTAACACTGTAAAAGATATTTTTCTTCATAATATGAATGTAGAGTCTTTAGATGTTGTTAATTCCTGGTTCGAAAAATCCAGAAATAATCGTTACTTCATCAGAGATTTAAGAAAAGCAGCTGATATTGTTACCAATTTTAAAAATGATAAGGTTACAATAATTGGCGATTATGATGTAGATGGTCAAGAAGGTACAAGTATTTTATATATCACTCTTATGGCAGCTGGTTTTAAAAATGTTAAATGTCGCATTCCTTACCGATTTTCAGAAGGCTATGGTTTAAAGCCTAATATTATTGATGAAATAGATGGTGGTCTTGTTCTAACTGTTGATAATGGTATTGCTTCAATGGAGGCAATAGATTTAGCAAAAAAGAAAGGACTTACGGTTGTTATCTTGGATCATCATCTTTCTGTGGAAGATAAATCTGGTAAAGCAATTTTTCCAGATGCTGACTGCATTGTTGATCCATCTGCTATTCCAGGTAGTGATTTTAGCGGTTATTGTGGAGCAGGTCTGGCCTTTAGATTTGCAAAAGAAATATTAGATCCAATTAAAGATAAAGTGATTTTGGATAAATTAAATGTATTGGCTGCTATTGCTACTGTTTGTGATTGTATGGATCTGAAAGAGGAAAACTATGTTATAGTTCGGAATGGTTTAAAAAAAATGAAATATGAACAATGTTGTACATCCGGATTATATGCTTTACTACAGGTTTATGGCATTAACAAAACAGTCAATGAATCAGATCTTGGCTTTAAGGTGGGACCATCTTTAAACGCTCCTTCTCGTTTATACGATAAAGGTGCTCAATTATCAGTCAACCAGATGGTTTTTGAAGGATCCCATAGCAAAGCAATGCAGATGGCTCAGAAATTGTATGATATTAATGCAGACAGAAAAAATCAAAAAAAAGATGGTCTAATGAAAGCTTTTGAAATCATTTCATCTGATTCTCTTCAAAATGATTGTCCTTTAATTGTTTATGTGCCAGGCGTTGGAGAGGGTGTAATAGGTATCTTAGCTCCGAATATTGTTGAAAAATATAAAGTCCCTGTAATTGTCTTTTCTGATTCAAAGGATCCAGATGTTATTAAGGGTTCTGGACGTTCATATGGAGATTTCCATATGAAAAAAGCTTTGGATTATTCTTCCGATTTTTTAGAAATAAATGGAAAGAAAGTTTATGGAGGTCATAAGGGAGCTGCCGGTATGTCTCTTCTTAAGGTTAATCTTTCAAAATTTCGTAATAAAATGAAAGAATTTTATGAGTTAAACTATGATGACAATCAGAATAAAGATGATTTTGTTTATGACATTGAGATATCTGCCAATGAAGTTCCAAAATATTTGGCTGAGGTAGAAAAATATGGACCTTGGGGAATGGGAAATGAACCGCCTGTTTTTAAGGTGACTGAATTTCAGGCTTTGCCGGTAGATGGTCAATTTATTAAACTTCTTGGATCGGATGAGAGTATTGTTAAAATTTCTGGTAAAAATGCTGATGCTATTGGATTTGATATGGGTGACAAATTCGAAGATTGGAGATCTTTAAAGCATATGAATTTAATCGGAACCTTATCTAGTAACTTTTTTAATGATAAAAAAACTCCTCAAATTGAGTTTTCTGATTATACAACCATAGAAGTAAAAAAAATTAAAACCGATTTTCAAAAGAATTTGGAGCTGCTTGCTATATCATAAAAAAAAGACCACTATGTGGTCTTTTTTTTAATCAAGAAAACTTTCAAAAATATACTCGACAAAAGTGTACATTTTCATCCCGCATTTCTTTGATTGATTTTTTATAAATAAGGCATGTTCAGGTGTCAAGTTTAATGTCAGTCTTTCTCTTCCTTCTGTCTGCTTATTTTTTATTTTTTTTATATTTGCAATAATGAATTCTTTTGAAGGAAAGGAAGGGTTGTCATTTTCCCAATTTTGTTCGGATTTTATCATACTATTTGCTAAATCATATCTTTTAATGTCATTTACGGTACATTGAAGGACAAACCTTTCATATATATCAGGATTAATTACAACAGTGCATGATTTTAATGTGGTCAAGTCAAACTCTTCTATTTGCAAATAACTTTTCTTATCGTTGTGGTTTAAAGAAATATTTTCTTTTTTTTCTTCTTGTTTTTTTTCAACGAAATCTTTATTTTCTGTGTTTTGAGATATATCTGTTTCATTTTTTTCGCTACGTTTGATGGTTTCTTCTATAGGCTTATCACTGTTAATATCTGGTTTTATTCTTTCCGTTTGTTCTGGCGGCTGTCCTTCAAATTTTACATTTTTAATACCAGCAAATATATCAACTGGTCCTTTTGCACTTTTTGCCATTTAATTTTTCCTCCTTACATGATTGATAGTAATTCATTTACAAGTGATTTATAGTCTTCTGCAGCATTTGTTTTTCCATAATTATCTAATAATGATACTTTGTAGCCTTGTGAATCTTTTACTGATTGTGATACTCTTATTGGTTTTTTAAATACATGGAATCCTACAGCCTCTCCTGTTTGTGGAAGTTCCTTTAAAATTCTATTATCTAGTGTATTTCTCTTATCGTATGAAGTCAGTAATACGCCATATATCCTAAGCTCAGGATTTGTATTTTGAATTACCTGATTTATTACGTTGAGTAATGATGATAATCCATCTATAGAATAGATCTCAGCTTTTACTGGTATTACAACTCCAGTCGCAGCTGTCAGAGCATTCAGAAGATATATTCCTAAACTTCCTGGTGTATCAATAATAATATAGTCATATAAGCCATCTAGTTTATGTACAGCATTTTTTATGAGGTTGTATCCACCAATTTGTGAGGTATATTTCATTTCTACTTCTTCAAGTTTAGAATCTCCGGCAATTATATCTCCCATCTCTGTTTTTTGGATTGCTTCCTGTGGCTCACATTCTCTTTCCATAACATCATATATTGTGTAAGTATCATCTATTTTTGCTCTATACGTTGTCGTCGAGTTACACTGTGAATCAAGATCAATTAATAGAACTTTGTAATTTAGATGTTTAAGAGAATCAGCGATATTTAACGCTGTAGATGTTTTGGCTACTCCGCCTTTGTTATTTGCTATTGCTATTACTTTCATTTTGTCTATCCGCCTTTCTTATATTTGTATTCTTATATTTTTACCTGTACTTATTATATTATAAAATATATTAATATTCAATATATCTATTTATTTTCTCAATATTATTTTATATAATTATATGTTTAGGTTGAGTTTATCTATTCATTTACATTTACTTATTAGGGAAACTATATGAAATCTATCTGATATATTAATTAAAAAAAATATATTTAAGTTATTCATATAATCTATACCATAAAATATATTTATATAACTTACTTACATAGTGTTTATAAAAAAGTATATACTATCTAATATATTTTACAAAATGAATATATTAATAAAACTAAGTATGCTTGTTCTATCTGTGTTAATGTATAAATAAACAATGTTAATATAATAGACGGAATATACTTTTATATATAAAATTAAAATGAATAATAAGGCTAAAATATTAACTAAAACACATATGTTGAGAAAAACAAATATATAAAATTATTATATAAAACTTATACGTACTGATAAACTAATGAGAATTATGCGTATGATGCAAATAATACAATTTATGAAAGTGAGTTGATTAATATAATTTATAATAGAATGTGTAATACAAAATATATTATAGAATTTTTATAAATACATATCAATAATAAAATTTATATGAAGAATACATAAATGAAAAAAAGTAAATAAGATAGAATAAATCATATTACTAAACAAATGAGAATAATGCGAATAAAACAAATAAGTCTACTAATAGGAAAAATACGAAAAAACCGGACTGTACATTGTAATAGATAATTTATAAGTTTTATTCTGACATACTAAGGAAAAAGATAAAAGGAGAATTAATAATGAAATTTAAAAAGATTTTAAGCCTATCAGTAGTAACATCACTGTTATTAACATCTGGATGTACATTAGAAACCTCACGTGAAATTCAAGCAGATGTTGTAGATTCTACAGAAGGGCAGGAAATTGAAGGTCTAAAAGATGGAGGTTATTATGTAAAACATGATTCAAAATTGTACAAAGTTTCTGATCCAAATAAAACATTTGAGACAGGGAATGTAGTAAATAGTCCAGATAGTGAAAGAATCATATATTTTACAGATAAAAAAGTTGATGGAGAATATACAAATGAAGATTGGGACAAAATACCAACCTTATATGAAGGTGACTCCTTAATATATTATTATACAGATGTATTAAGTGAAACATATAATTTTGAGAGATTTGAAGATGTAGGATATACGATTGGCATATATAACTTAAATGAAACAGTATCTGGAAGATATTCATTTGAGCTTGAATCAGATTATATAAATGATTCGGATGCAAATAAAGTATCTGTGTTGCCAACTGAAAGTGCTATCATAGATAAGGTATCACAAAAGGAATTAAGAAAAGGAAACATATCAAATTATGGAACAATAATAGGTCTTAAGCAGGATAAATTATATCCATTTGAAATTTATGCAGGAACGGTATTAAATAAAATAAATATAAAAGCAGATACAAGAATACTTGGTTCAATGCAAGTATATGAATCAAATGACTATGAATTCTTATCTTCGAATATTGTAAAAGTTAATATTCCTGAATGGTTCAATTCTGGATATTATATGATAAATGGTCTAGGATTGTTTCGATATGTAGTTGGCAGTTCATATGATGAATCAACGAACTTCAATGTTCCAAATGAAGAGGGAGATGGAATAATAGAAGAAAGCACAGAAGAAATGGAATTTGAATCTACAGAGATGACTGACTACGAAAATACAGGAACAAATGAGAATGAGGAACAATACGAAAAGCTTGAAATAGAAGATGACGAAACAGCGGAATTTGAAATTAAAAGTGACGGAGATAAAAGAGTTACTATAATTTCAAGTGAAGTTCAAGGAGATGGCGATGGAGGGGTCCCTGATATTGCAGCAACGATAACCGATAAGAATAATAATGTTTATGAAATGAAACCACAAGAAGGAAAATTGATGGTTGAAATTCCAGGAGCAATAAAAGGTAATTATAAAATCTCATTTACAGAAAGAAATAACAGAGAAATTCAATACAAAATTGAGGATATTAAGGCAAATGAAAATGTAGATATTCCGGACACAGAAATAAAATAATTAATTGTATGGAGGAGGCAAAATTGCTTCCTCCTTTTTTACTCTGACATACTAAATGAGAGAAAAACTTATCAATAGAAAGGATAAACATGGAAGAGAAAGCTATAGAAATTAAGAGATTTACTGCAAAAAACGATATAATGCTAAATCAACTTGAAAAAAAAATGATGGATAAAACGGCTATAGAATTTACGCTGCTAAAAAATGTAAGCTATGCAGAAATAATTGAGCTAATACCTGATAAAGAAGGTAAATGGAAAAATCCAGTCAGAATGTATGTAACAAAACATGAAACTAGAGTTGGAATACAAAATCTGGGGCGTAAAGCAATAGAATATTTGCAAATACAGAAGGAATCTATGTACTTAGATATTTTGTCTGTTAGTGTAAATCTAACAGATGGAAATCTAATATTAAAGATGTTGGTTAGAACGTATGGATCAAAAGATATTTCATTCGATGGGTTTTATTATTTTTTAGGAGAGAAAAAAACAAATGTATATGGAGATAAAGGAAATTTAATAGTCCCAGAAGAAGTAAAAAACTTCAAAATTACAGAAGAAGAGCAAATTGAACATGATAGATTGTATGCAGCACAAAACAAAGTACTATTTGAATCATCTCAAGAAAAACCATTTTTAAATTCAATTGAAAAATATATACCGAATGAAATAAGAAATCCTGGAGAAATGATGCCTTTGATTTATGATATACAAGCAAATGACCAGAAAATAAGAACAATTTCATCCTATGAAAAATTCATAGCATATTTTAACAGAGTTATGACCGACTGTGTAAACGGAACAGAACTTAGCCGGTACAGGGATGCAATGAGAGGAACTCTGGACGAAGATGATTTTATGAACCTGGTTGAAGATTATATCAATGAAAATCTGATAAAAAGGATGGAACCAGGAAATAAATTGCCTGAAGAAGATAAGCCAGCGTTACTTGCAAAAATCAGAAGATCAATTTTTCAGCTTTATATTGCGCAAGACTTGATCGATGATCCGCAAGTAACAGATGTGAAAATTTGTGGTCCTTTTGATATAAGAGCTCGAATAGATGGAAAAGCATATATTACAAATGTAACATTTATTGATTTGGTTGATTATTTGAGATTTATCCAAGGAATTGCTTTAAAACATAGAATATCCCTTAATAAGCCATCGCAAACTTTCACGGACAAATCAGATGAAAATTATATTTTGAGAATGTCACTCACAGCTGATTATATAACTTCCGATAACTGGCCGTATTTACATATCAGAAAAGTGGCAAGAAAAAAATTATTAGGCAATGATTTAATCGATAAAGGTGTTATGCCACCAATAGTACGGGATTATCTCATCGATAAAGCAAAAACAGATTCAGTAGTATTTTCCGGACCGCCTGGAAGTGGAAAAACGGTTGCTTTAAATTGGCTTCTGGAAGAAGGATATGAACAAAGTGCAGAAATCCTTGTAATACAGGAAAATGATGAATTGTTTGCTTATCGTAAAGGAGTCATGTTTGAACATATTGTAAATAATCCAAGGCCAGGAGAGGAATCGTGTGATCTTGAGCATTTAGGAAAAATGGCATTGGTTGCAGGAGCAAATGTTTTTATCATCGGTGAAACAAAAGGTGCGGAGATATGTTCAGCAATTACTTTAGCAAATTCCGGCTGTAGAACGGCCACGACCATACATGCTGAATCAGCTGAAGAGACACCAGAAAAAATGGCAGATCTGGCAATGAGAGGATTTGCCAAATCAACAGATCAGGCAAAAAGAATGATAAAGGCGTTTAACATCATTGTTTACATGCAAGATTTTGCAGTTCAAGAGATTGAGGAAATCATAGGTTATGATGCTGATAAAAAAGAACTAATATTTCGCTGCATTTATAGAAAAGAACAATAAGATAAATAATATAAGAGGCTCGCAGAAATGCGAGCTTCTTTAGGAGATAAAAATGATATATCTAATGAGTGATATCCATGGACATAAGGAAAAATTTATAAAAATGTTAAAAACCATAAATTTTCAACATAATGATAGACTTTATATTTTGGGAGATGTAATTGATAGGGGACCGGATCCACTAGCAGTGTTACAAATTGTTGCTGATATGAGAAATGCTGTATTTTTGATTGGAAATCATGAGTATATGATGTATAAATCAATAACTGAAAAAACGGATTTTTATGCCTGGTTTCAAAATGGAGGAGAACAAACATACTATGAGTATAAAAAATTAGGATATATCGAACAGTTATATTTACTCAATTATATAAAAAAATCATATGCAGTAATTCCAAACTTGTATTGCGAAAAAAGACTTTATTATTTAGTTCATGCTGCGCCTTTGGAAGAATATATAGATAATCCTGTAAAATTCAATAAATTAAAAAACGGCGAAATATATAACATACTGTGGGATAGAAAGTATACAGGAAAATCAAAGCATAAAAATAATGCAAAAGAGCATGAATTATTCCGGGCATATAAGGATACAACATTGATCTGTGGCCATTCGAGAACGGAAAAATGTTATTTCGGTGAAAAAAAACAAGATGGATACTATCATATTGCAAAGGCGAATAAAGGTAAGTTGATAGACATTGATTGTGGTTGTGCAAATAATAAATTGCTTGGATGTTTAAGGTTAGAGGATATGAAGGAATTTTATGTGTAGTTTATAATAGCATATATCATTAAAGGGCGTTAGAAAAACGAAAGTTATTTCAAACGTTCTTTTTTTTGGAAACTGGTAAAACAGATTCTGCTACAGTGCAGATAGCTGCAATCGGTGATAAAATTTTTTTATTCATGATAAACATGGCAATTATATATAAGTTTTTTTTAAATTCCCTAGTAAGTATATGGAATTTTAAAAAATGGTATTATTGATATAAAAATTTGAATAAAAGTAAGAATAAACGCAAAAAATATTGCTGAAAATTATTTTGTCAGTATATTTCCGATAGCCGATACCTGATTATTTCTTATTTTATCAGCAATAGCATACTAAAAATTGCCATTATCTCTTTTCTGCGCACATATATATTGCCATTTTATCTTCATTAAGTCGATACAATTAATCTTACAGAGTAATAAAAGAAAACTAATACAGAAAACATAAAAGAAAATGATCATGTCTCCATGCAATACAGTTTGCCGCCACGTAATATATGTTGCTGCTACTTCGCTCGTATAAATGGTAAAAAGAAAAAGAAAAAAAGGAAGAAATAATACCGGATGCAGATCAAGATGGATGTAAAAAGTGAATAATCAGTCAAATTATAGTGTGGCAGAGAAGTAACATGTAAATTAGCCATATTATAGCATGGCATAAAGAATAGTAATACATTATAAGCATATTATAGTATGGCATGAAATATGATAAAGAAAACAACACATTATAGCATGGCAGGTAATATAATATAAAATAATAGTCAAACTATAATATGGCAGTAAATAAGGATAAAACATATGGCATATTATAACATGACAATAAATAACAAAAATAATAACCAAACTATAATGTGGCAAAAAGGAAATAAAAAAAATAGGCAACCATAAATAGTTGCCTAAAAATTAACTATGCATTTGGAAATTCCTGCTCAAACAGTTTGCATCTTTCTTCCTCAGTCTTAAATTTTGAAAAATCCGTAGATTTTAATTTTCCATCTTCATGCGCTGCATAAATATTGAATTTGATATCATGTAATGGCTTGAATCGTAAAAGAATACTGATAAATCTGCCCCAAATGCGGATAATAACATAATAAATGGCGACAGTTAATATTCCACCAGCAATTCTAGCAATGCCGATATCAATAAAACCTTTCCCCAAAGTCAAATAATACAGGAATGACAGCAGCGATTGCCCATCTGTTCCGTAATTTACCCAAAGCAAAAAAATAAACAAAATAACATTCATTGTGCCATAAACACCGCGACGGCGAGAAGTATTATCTTTAGGAATATCAAGAAAATAAAGATCAATGAAATCAATAGCTTTAAAAAAAACATATGGTAAAGACGTAATAATCATTTTAAACATAATCTATTCTCCTTTTTCATATCTATGATTATGATTCATAGCTTGTATTTTTATATTTTCACTTATAGTATGTCAGAATTTTTTCAAACTGTTAATCTCGGTACAACAAAATACGAACCATGATAAATGTGGCAACCATGTAAATATTTTACACCAGATGCATAAATGTAGCAATATAAACCGTTTCCCCCATCCGCAACAACCATGCATTCTGAATAAAAAAACTTACCGCATGGATAAAGATTATATTGTTACCGCTTAATAATATAAGATAGCCAAATTATAATGTGGCGTAAAAATGCAATAATGTAATTAATGCGGATAATGGCATAGAAGAGTGGCATATGAAAATAATGCGAGAAAAAAAGGATGAAAAAATAATTTACCGGAATCCATTTGTCATACAATAATGCACTTACATGATAAACGAATTGTCATACAAGCACATTTCAAATCTTTCAATGTAAGAATTTCAGTACATCCAAATTTTTATTTATTAATTCTATACAAATATACGTAACAAAATTTTTATACAATAGTCCATATATTTTTCGGCACACAGCAGGTCTCCCTCCGCGCACGTGTATGCCATCCGTGTAGAATCAATATATGTGTTGGCAGAAGAAGAGTATGATATGAAAATTGGACAGCGCGGAGATTGAAAGAAAATATAAGATGCAAAAAAAGCAGAAAAAAAGTGCAAAAGAGAAATAAAGAGAAATTGTCATGGGAGTATTTTGCATTCGGCATTCGATTGCCGCCATACAAGTTGTATATAAATATTATTTTCATACAAAAAAATCTTTTAACAGTTCTCATACAACTCAATAAAATTACATTATTGTCATACAAGCCAAAAGATTAATATACAAGATATCCATACAAGCTCCTGTACAATAAAACATACACAAAGGTTCCTGGCACATTATCATCCCCCCGCGCGTCATTGCACTTTTCCATCCAGCTTTTCTCGCCGCGCGCACCATATAATATCAAACAAAGATCTGTCATATTCCAGTACAACATTTTTTTCTTTTCTCTTTTTACATTCTATTTTCGGTACAGCTGTATGATAAAAATCAAACACTTCCAGCTTATTTCCCATACAAGAAATTAATAAATAAACGTATTGATCCGGGTGGTCTGATACAATAGCCTTTTTTCTTTTCCCGGTATATTTCCGGCAATAAAAAAATAGTTGATAAATCATAAAATGCTATACAATAATAGAGTTAAATGACAGCATGGCAGAATGACAGACACATGTGTAAAATAAAAAAATATTTATTCTGACATAATGATGAAAAAGAGACAAAGGGCGTGAGAACTATAGAAAAGACAGAAGGAAAAATGAAACAAAGGAAAATTGCAAAGAAAAAATGCAAGGAAATTGCGGACCAGATGTATACGGGAAATTTTAAGGAAAGATGTATGTATCAGTCAGCAGCAGCCATGAGGCAGATTTTGGGAAATGATGTTCTTTATGTAAAAAGAGGGAAAAAGTACAGAAAAATGGATGGAGAATACTTAGAGGCATTGTTCGAAGGTAAATGTATGCCGGGGAAAAATGGACTTGAAAGGGTTACATTCCGTTGGGACGTATATATCCAAAATAAAAGTAAAAAAAATTATATCGTGCTTGATGAAATGGTGCTTTACAAAATCCAACAATATATCAGGAGACAGGTACAGGCAAAAGATATGCCGGAATATATACCGGAAGAAGAAAAGAAATCTTATGCGAACCGGGTTGCTGACTATATTGCTTTGCGTGAAAGAGACAGCATTTTTTCACATACAGGAAATAAGGAGTATCTGTCTATATTGTCGGTTAATCGAAATTACGAGAACTTCAATACGGTAAAAACCAGAAAAATGATCAATGACAATATACCGGATGACTATACATTATTGTATCCAAAAGCACGTGCAAAAAAAAGGTGTTTTATCTTGCACGTAGGACAGACCAATACAGGAAAGACCTATGAAGCAGTACAAGATATGATGCAGTCTGAAAGCGGGATATATCTCGCACCATTAAGGCTGCTCGCATTGGAAACACAGGAAAGGTTATTGGATAATGGTGTGGAATGTTCCATGCTGACAGGGGAAGAGGAGGATATCCACTACGGCAGCAGCCACATGTCATCCACAGTAGAAATGCTCGACACGACTGTACAGTATGATGTATGCGTCATAGATGAAGCGCAGATGATAGCAGATACACAGAGAGGATGGGCATGGACAAGGGCAATCATTGGATGCCTGGCAGAACGTATACATGTGTGTATGTCTGAGGATGCCCTTCAAATTGTGAAACGTATTATTGAAAGATGCGGAGACAGCTATACAGTAGTAGAGCATAAAAGGAATACGCCACTTGTGTTTGAAGATACCAGGTTTGAATATCCTGCCAGCATAAGAAAACATGATGCACTTATAACATTTTCAAGACGTTCTGTATTGCAGACAGCTGCAGAACTGGAAGAAAAAGGTTATAGGCCAAGTGTCATATACGGTGCTCTCCCATACAGTGTACGCCGTGAAGAAATGAGAAAATTCAATTATGGAGAAACGGATATTATTATTGCAACAGATGCAATCGGAATGGGAATAAATCTTCCGATAGAACGCATCATTTTCCTCCAGGATACAAAATATGACGGAAAAACACGAAGATCACTTAATGTACAAGAAGTAAAACAGATTGCAGGCCGTGCCGGACGGAAAGGAATATATGATACTGGATATGTAAATTCCCTATACAACGAAAGGCATATAAATAAGCTCCTCAATACACCATATGAGAAAATCAAGAAAGCCTGTATACAGGTGCCGGAAACACTCTTAACCCTTGATATTCCTTTATCTGTAATCCTTGAAAAATGGATCCAGGTAAAAGAAGACGGGATATTTTTTAAAAGGGACTGCAAAGATGCATACAAGAAAGCATTATATCTTGAGACATACTGCAGGAATATGACGAAAGAAGAAATGTGGAGCCTGATATGCATACCGGTAGATTCAGAGGACAGCATTTACAGTGTATGGAAAAACCTTTGTTCAGTACATTACGAGAATCGGGACATCAGGGATATGCTGTCTTATGACATTACTCTAGGCAACAGACTTGATATCCTTGAACACAATTATAAAGTCCTGGATTTATACTATGCATTTGCAAAAAGGACCGATCGAAACAAAGACGATAATGAATTCATGGAAATGATCGCAAGAGAAAAAGAGCAGTGCTCCATGGATATCATCGAAGTACTTAAGAACAACAAAAAAGAAAATCTTAAAAGATGTACATCATGCGGCAAAATACTTCCGGCAATATATCCTTACAGAAAATGTGATAAATGCCATGAAAAAGAAACATCCATGAGGATGATAGAACAATTTGTAGAAGAAAATCTGTATGATGACTTTATATTCTTTTAAAGCAATGATCAATCACATGAACTTTTATCAATGATCATTGACTGGATATTCTGCATTGTATAAATACTATATATTTTTTGTTGTATAGAAGTCAAAAGAAGAAATATTTTCTGACATACTTTAAATAAAAAGGATGGTGAAACTGTGGAAAATAAGAACCAGTTAATACAATATCAATTGATCAATCCTAGCGATCCTTACACATTTCTTGCACCGGATTTAGAAACGGCAGCACTTACTGTGTTCTGTCTTGGAACAATGTACGGTGCAGAGCCACAGGGAAAAGGCGAAAATGTCCCGGTATTTTTATTTGGTGGAGCAGAAGAATGGTATGAAGAGAAATTTAACAGAAGACCAGAAGAAGGAATAAAAGAAAAATGGGAAGAAGTGGCAAACGCTCTTTTGTCCTTTATGTTTGGTCAATTTGAAGACAGACGCAGGTATGAAGCAGCATTGGAAGCAATCACTGATGAAAAGAAAAAAGAAAAATTCATTAATGAATGGCAGGACGGTCATGGAAGTATGAATAATATTGGAATGGTTGCCCACAAAATGGGCCAGAAGATGTTAGAACAAAAATAACATATACAACGTCTGTATAATATGGACAAAAACGGAGGATACATGTTATTTAGTGGATATACAATTAGCGATATAGCATTTACAGCTCTCATTCCGTTATGTATATTATTAGCATTTACAATAATTATGATGTTGGCAAATGCTGAAAGAGATGAAGAGGACAAATACATAATGTGGGAAAAGATTCAAATGGTGGTTGGAATATTTTTTTCAGTGGATGTAATATACCTGATAGTTTTGTATCATTACTCGCCGGAGCTTTTCTATCCATTTTGAAACGGAATAATGGAGGATACATATCATGTTTAGTGGATATACAACTTTTGAAATGATAGCGGAAATAGCCTTTACAGCTTCTGTTCCATTAATTTTATTATTTGCATTTACGGAAATCAAGAAACAGGTAAATAGCGAAAGAAATAAAGTGGACAAATACATCAGGTGGGAAAGAATTCAAATAGTAGTTGCGATACTTTTTTTAGTGGATTTTATATGCCTAATAGGTTTTTATAGTTATTTGCCAGATCTTTTCTAGTAATTAAAAAAAGGGATATCAGCAGGCAGTTACATATTTATAATCAAATAACAGAAAAAGGCAGGTGTTAACTTATGGAGGATAACAAATTAATAAATATGCTCAATGAATTGAATGAAGCATTGAATGAAAATTTCCCTAAAGCAGGTGAATATAGTGAAGCAATCCAGCTTGCAGAATAAGCAGTGGAAATGCTGCAGCAGCATAAAGCCATAGGCACAGTAGAAGAATGCCGCCTTGCGGTAAAAAAATATGATTATGATATGAAGGATCTGGAACATAAACTTTTTTTAGAAGGTGTGGACTATAACAAAATAGAGCAGGAGCTGACAGATTCTATATTGGAATATGCAAATAAAATCAATGTATTTCTGCACAAAGAATATCCTATTCATGTGCGTGACCTTATTGCAAAAAGATATATGGAACATGGATGGAAATATGCTTATCACATAAGGAAAAATCGGGACACAATCGGCGTGAGTCTTGGAAAAGACATAGTTGATAAACTCAATGAATTGAATGATGCGTTGAACGAAAATTTTCCAAATGCAGATGAATATAGTGATGCTATCCAAAAAGCAATTATGGCAGTTGAGGTAAGCAATCTTTGGTTGCCTGTACCTTTATGTATTGTCGAGGACAGATACGGCGGTGCATATTCGGATGCATATTATCTGGCGTTTAACATGACACCATCCGATGTCAGTGAATTGGATATAAATGCAGGAGATTCGGAATGTTTAGCATTCTGGGAAAAAGAGGCAGAAGATTACATTATAGGAAAAGGAAAAACACCGACAGAAGCTCTCATGAATTTACGTTTCAAATTAATAACCAATAATCGGTAAAATAAGGAGAAAACATGAAAAAATAATTGTAACTGAGAGATAAGAGGTGATATAAATGGAATTTAAGAAAAGAAGACTTAAATAAAATATTGGGGAATAAAATGATGGATGGAATTCAAGGAAGTTACGCTATAGCATACGCAGATAAAGATGGCACAAGTTTTTCTGAAAATGAGCCGTGGATCTTAGCTGAATTTGGAGATGATATTAAAAAATGTAAAATAAGAGTAACAGAATTAATCAAAATGGGATATAAGAAAGTAATTCCATTTCAATTTGGACAAAGACTATTGGAATCATATTCCTGGGATTATGTCAAAAGACACAAAATTTAATATTAAACTAGCAGCATAAAAAAGTCGAATTGATGGAGAATACAAATGGAATCAATTATAAATGAATTAGCAAGAAAAGATAACTTTACAAATCGCTCTGTTTACGAATAAATTTATAACAGAATATTGTACAGAATGAGGTGATAATATGGAACTTCAAGTACGATTTGTATATACAGAAAATGGTAAAGAAAAATCATCCATTGATGAGAATAAGAAAATGAATGAAATAGACCAGTTAAACAAAAACTTGCATAAGTGGTATATTGATGGTAGACAAAGAGAAGAAGTAAAGAAATGACGATTTCTTGCGGAAAGGAAATGACAATATGAACAAACAAAGTTTAATTAATGATGGATATAAGCATATATGTACTCAAAATTCTAAAAGCAAAATGGAGTTATGGGCGAGATTTAATGGATATAAAGATACAATAGTTTATTTATATTATATTCCAGAAACAGATATGGTATTAGAGCAAACACGTCAGACAATTCCGTATACACAGCTCGATATGATGGCTCAAATGAGAGACAAAATGAGAGAAGATTTTTTAAAGCTAGATGTAGAATATGATAAAGAAAATATTTGGCAATGAAAAATTGCTTTCAGCAACATCAATATTGAACAATTCATATGTCGTTGTTGTAAAGAATAACGATGAAAATATCCCGGAAAATAGAATCAGAATCAAAACTGATAATCCGGTGTACAAATTAGGAGATAATGTTGTTGTAGGGATAAACCAACACGGTTATGCAACAATAGGTTATAAAGAAGATATGAGGATGTCTTCAACAGATGATGAGTGAGGGGAATAAATGAATAAGGATATAAATGTAATTAACAAAAAGAAAAATTACAATATGAAGCATTGTAAAAAAAAATTTATACCGACTGCTTGCTTCTTTGATGTGAAAAATCAAACAGATGAAAACCCTTCTGGTTTCTTTTGCTATTACGAAGAAGGTGTATGGGATAAATACGGATTACATTATATTGAACATAATGGCAATGAGATTGAACACATACACCGTAAAGGCAAAAAATATGGAAGACCACCATATGCTTTTAATAATTATGACGAAATGATGAAACAAACTGAGACGCTTGCAAAAGCAATGAAGACTGTAGATGATATGGGAAATATTCGAAAAGAAGCAGTATACTTAATCCTTGATTTGGATGCTAACGGGAATTTAGTTTCAGACCCATGTGATTTTGAAGGATACGTAACAAAAAAAAGAACTGTATTTAATATCACAAGCAGTGGCACTTACGACGGGAAAAAAAGATTTGTTTTAACGGATAAAAACAAACATTTAGTGTTCTCAGATATGGGAAAAGCCGCCACTTATTTACATGAAAAATATGGGTGGTGGGCGTGTGTTCATTATTTGAAAAATCACCCAAATTCTTTGTGAACAAGATGTTAGGACAAAATATTGTAATGAAAAAAGAAATGGAGAAAGAAAAATGGTAAGTTTTGTGATTGGAAGACCGGAATATGAAAAAACATATGATGTTGTAAGGAATGAAATTTTAACGCATGAAGATTCAGTCATTTTGATATGTCCAAAAAAGGAATTTGAATACATGAATATCCTTGATCCGTCAGAAAGCTTTGTGAAAGAAGAGGGAGATTATCAGTCGGTGCCATGGTCTCATGTCAATGGAAGCATGGAAATCCGGAAATACAATGAGATCTTTTTGGACTATGAAAACGGCGAGAGTGAAGCGAAGATGAATGAATATAAAGAAAATATCCGGTCAATGCTTCGCGAATATAAGTTCTCCGGCACACCGCTGATCGTATTTGATGAAACACGGTTTATGGGGGAAGTGATCCGCGAGATCATAAGAAATAAAACATTACGCATAAAGGCAACATATCTCTGCTGTTTCCAGACAAGTGATCAGGCAGAAAAGGCTGCCGGAATTACTTTTCCTTATGTAAATCCTGATTCATTAAGCGTTATTACTGATGTTCGAGATACTGGAGAGTCACATGTCGATGGATGTTGATAAAAACCTGCGTGATTTTTCAAATTCTGATCCTACGGATGTGGAACGTGCAATGTACAGGAACTATAAGTTTGGATGTGCAGGAATCTTTTCAGATATGCTGGAAGTAGTAAGAAATATTGAAATGGAGGATTGTCCAAATGAATAAAAGACAGGCAAAAAAAAGATACAACAAAGCTTTGAATCCTACTGTAAGCCTTATTAATCCTATAGCTGTTGATAAAAAAGGAAATGTTATGAAACGAGAACTAGGCAACGGAACCCTTGGAGTCCCTAAAACCGTCGAGCTTTCAAATATGGGTTTCATTTGTTTTCAAGGAAACAGATTCCTTACAGTCCCTCGAACCGTCGATGGGAAAAAGTAATATCAATAAGAACGGCAATGGCACAGTAACAGGAATTATTGGAAACCAAGCTTTACAGACCACATCCCCCAAAATTGAAAAACGATAAAATGGAGAATGGAGGAGCATACGGAACATGAAGAATAAATGTTTAGTATGCTGACTTATAAAGATAAAAAACATTAAATATTATGCAATGATAAAGATGGAGGTTTACAAAGTGAAATTTTTATACGGAAAACTCTACAAGAAATATTTCCCGATAAAGAGTACATCAATATTTTATGAAATGGAAAAAAAAGGAGTTCGGTATTTTAACAAAATGGATCAAGAATATTGAAAATGACATTTTATATAGGAATATTGAAAGCCAAAGCCGAGCAAAAAAAGCAAGGGCAGATTTTTGCAGGCAAATTAAATCAGATTATCCTAAATCTATAAATGACTTGCATTTATTATTACAAAACAAGCAGTCTTCTAAGTTAGATAAAGAAGATTTGGAATTTGTTAATGATGTACTATACAGACATAAATATAATACCTTTATTTCTTACTTCATTTTTCCAATTAGAAAGAGTGTACATAATTAGATAAATTAACTTTATAGATGTGATTACGAAAGGAAGTCAAAATGAGCAAAAGCAGGGCCAGGGAAGCTGCGGGCAGTACTGTTCAATGCAGCGATTCCACTGATAGCGAAGAACCCGGAGTTTAAGTCATTGCACGAGTATTACACGAAAAGGGCGAACAACCCGCTCAAGAAGAAACAATCCGTGATTGCGATCAGCTGTAAGCTGATGCGAGTTAACAAGAGAAAAACAAAGATGATTATGGGAGGTATTTATAACAATGCCATATGCAGAAAAAACATCAGTTTCAGTAACAAAAACTAAGGCGGATATAGAAGAATTAGTGACAAAAGCAGGAGCTTTACAATTTGTTTCCGGTTTTAACGGAAGTACTGCAGTAATAGGTTTTTCGCTTGACAACAGGCAAATCAGATTTCTTGTACCGATACCGGATAAGCAAGATCCAAAATTCTGGTTTACTCCGGAACGCAGAACTAAAAGATCAGAAAAACAAGCATATGAAGCGTGGGAACAAGCGTGCCGCAGCAGATGGAGAGCTCTATATCTGATTATTAAAGCAAAGCTGGAAGCTGTAGAAAGTGGTATCAGTACTATAGAACGGGAGTTTCTATATGATATCGTACTTCCGGACGGAAAAACTGTAGGAGAATTTATGACGCCACAGATTGCGGCTGCATACGAAACCGGGGAAATGCCTCCTATGCTTCCGATGATTGAATAAATCGAAAAAAGAACCGTAACTATAAGATGGAGGAATTTTATGATACATCCAGAAAACTGTACAAAAGAAGAATTGGTTTATTTTATCACTCATTCAATGTTTTATGATAAGTTAAAGTTTGATTCCAGTATAAAGGATTACAGAGATAGCAAAAATACAGAACTTGCGCATAATGCATTTGAAATCGCAGATAAATGTATGAAAGAGTGTGCTGAACTTGAAAAAAAATACAGTGGATGTAATATTTCTGATATCCCTGTACATGAACTCAAAAAAATGAAAAGTTTGGAAGAAAAAGCCCGGAAATATTATGCAAGATCAGACGAACTGTGGAAAAAAATACTTGGAAATTAAAAAAAATCAAACGCAAAATCATATTAATCGGTTATACCTATATGAGGATCAATATTTAAAATATAAACAGATATTGATCCTTTTTATTATAGGATAAGATATAAGGATTAGCAGGACTGAAAAAGTATATGGAATGATATATTACAAATCAGACATATAATACGAAAAATACAAATAATAACTTTAATGCGAATGATATAAATTATGTGGATAATGTTAAAAAGTAGACCGTAGGATAAAATTAAAATGTCTTTTTAATATTCGTGTTTGTCTGACATATTCATATTACAATAATTGAATATATGGAGGATAACATGCAGAAAGATAAATTTGAAAAGATGCCTGCCGGAACGGTAATCAAATTCCCAGGCTACAAGGGTTCATTTGCAAAAGCGTTTGTATACGTAGAAAATGATGATGAAGATGGCAGCTATTGGTTTTCTGACGGGAAAAATACAGTTATTGATTGTGAATCTACACCGGAAAAAGTATGTATTTTAAAAAATGAATACCTTTATGTCCCTGAACCAGAAAATTACACTAACAGTAAAGAGTGGTGTTCCTGGATTGAGGGGAATCGGAACAAGCTAAGAGAACTTGACCAAAAAGCCAAGAAAGATGGAAAATTGCTTGGAAGAATGGTACGGTTCCAATATGCAGACGGGTATGCGGTATACCAAATCTCAGAAGTACAAAAAAATAAAGTCCGCCTTCTTCATGTCACAGGACTTGGGGATGATTGGAATTACCCAGGAGTGGCAGATGGCGATTTTTACGACCGTAAACTTGCAGAAGAGCAGATCCGGCACAGAGATGTGTTTGATGAAAAATTTACGAAAAGAGAGTAAAATTGAGAAAAGAAAAGCACCTAAATGGGTGCTTTTTCTTTTGTGCATTATTTATGCCACTACAGAAGCGCCTGGCATACGTACTTTCAAATAATGAGGATTCGTTGTATCTCGCAAGATCCATGATAATTCTCCGTACACATGGAATATACTTAAGCCAGGTATGTTATTACAAGCATTTAATGTTGCATAAGCAAGACATCTGGTATCAATTCCTGCCGGACCCGATGAATGGATAATTTTAAGCATAATTCTGTACAATTGGGATTTTTGATAATATGTGAGCATAGTCTATATCTCCTTTCTACTAATATAAATATTTATTTTAATATGTAGGTGGCTCTTCTGTTTACCATTCCATGATATTTGATAGGTAGGTTATTGTTTGATATGAAATCAAAAAATCTGCGGCCGAACAATGGAGAGAAGCGTTTATCAAGATACTCCCAGTCTTCACCGTATATATCTGAAAGGGTAAACGTATCTTCAGGAGAAAAAAGATCTATAGCACGTCTTACAGCCTCTTCCGGTGTAAAAATATCATATAAATCATGTATCGTACCGGCCAGCTTGTAGCGAATAAAATCCTGAATAGTCATAGTATTTTCTTCTGCAGCATGGTTCAAAATCATGTATTCCTTTTCAGAAAAATTTATGGTTATCGTTTTGCTCATATGACAAATCTCTTTCTATATATATAAATAGTTTACTTGCAACTATACTACATATTGTATATTCTTCCATTATTATATAACATTTTATTTGCCACTGCAATATAAAAAAAATTTCTGACATATTAAAGAATGCTATATAAAGAAGAAATAAAAAATTTGTCTACAGTACAAGATGATTATGTTCTTGCCCATTGCATTAGTGCAGACTTTGGAATAGGTAAGGGAATCGTCATAGGGATGTCTCAGATTGAAATAAGTATTTAAGGATACAGATATAGAAATTCTTGTATGTGCATTAAAATAATTTGGAACTTAGAAAAAGCTTTCGGGAACGAAGGCTTTTATTTTTGCGTTATTCTGACACATTTTAATTGCAACATTGATTCCTGGAGAAAATAAATATGACACAGGAGTAGAAATAATTAAGAGGATGGAGAAACAAAGATGTCAAAATTAACTGTAAAGGAAATGGAAGAAATTTTATCGGATGATATACCATTGGATAAATTGATTCTTGATAATGGGATATATGAATTTTATGAAGAAAATCAAATAAGTATAGGCGTGAGCTATGAACATGTAGATATGGAATCTGTAGGATATGTTTTTAATCTGTTTTTAAAAGACGAATATATTAATATTCCGGGATTTTATGAAAATATCAAAGATGTGGCTAAAGTTCTTACGCAGGAGTGGAATATCAGACAGGAATAGCTTATTTAAGTTTTGAAAGGCGGAATAAAATATGTATTTAGTAAAAACAAATGACAGCGATAAGATTGTAGAAACTGTGGATGAGGTTAAATCCTTAGATAGAAACAAGATCATAAAAATTTATTCACTGACAGAAGTGGATTATGATTCGTTGGTATCTACGTCTGATATAAGGGATTGTGTTTACAATTTTTTAAAGGGAACGCAAGCCGCTAAAGCAACAGTTGTTGATTTTGTATCAACAACATTAGGAGTAAAAAAGAACGAGGTGTCTAAGGTTATTACTGTAATGAAAAAAGAAAATATCATATATGTAGAAGAGAGTTTTGGCTGGTTAGGAATAGATTAAAACGATGAAAAAGAGGTAATAATAATAATTATGAAAAGAAAAGAAGGCAAATCATGTAAAAGAAAGAAATGTCCGTATTACAATGAATTCACAAAGATATGTGAGAGTTGCGAATGGAATCCAAATTCAGTATGGACAAAAAGTAAATAAAAAAGGAGAAAATTAGAAGCAGAAACCAACTGCTTCTTTTTTATTTTTACTTTTTTCTGACATATTGTATATATCACTATTGAAGTATGGAGAAAAACGAAATGCGAGTAGACATGAATGGCAACATAAACTTTATGAAAAGGCAGGTAAAATAAGGAATGAATTCAGTAGAAGAAAAGAAACAGATTGCAGCAAATACAAATGAGTTAATGGATCATCTTGTACATCTTATTGAAAATGAGGACAAAAGATTTTCATTTGAATGGGGTGTAGGAGGAGAAGCAATAAAAATGGAAGTATATGATAAAGAAAAAAACATTGGATATCTCATTAATATCGAACCAATTGAGTATGATGAAAACGGTAACGTAAAAAATAAAAGTCTCTGAATTTCAGGGACTTTTATTTTTACGTTATTCAGACATATTATCCGTGTAACTATTGAAAAGTGGAGATAATGAAATAAAACACTTGAGTAAACCTAGTTCAGAATGGTAAGGAGTGATGATATATGAATAAAGTAAGAGAAAGAATTTTAAAAGAAGTTGCAGAAGCGAAATATAAAGATTATAAGAAGCACAAAGATCTGATTTCGTTAGAAGCTATTTTAGCCAATAAAATTGTTATGGTTGAATTTAATTAAGGGGTGATTCTTTTGAAAATAAACCAGGAAAAATTAAATAAATACTTAAGTGAAGAAAAAATAATTGAGTTTAATTCTGATGAGGAATGTTTGGAATATTTTAATACATACGATTATCAGAATTTCAAAACAGTAACTGAAATGAAAAAATTTCAGGGTGAGTATGGATTTAATATTGGCAATAGAAGGTTTCATATAAATTACGATGAAGCTTTGGATGTATGGGAAGATGAATTGTCAGAACTTTTTATCGTAAATAGCAGACAGCATTATTTCTTAAAAGAAATTGAAAGACTTAATTACAATCGTGACGAAGCTTATGCAGCAATCATAAATAGTAAGAATAGATATTTACATTATTCTGAATTGGAGGAAGTTATTCGTTATGTGTTTGATGAAAGACCAATGGGTAGAATGTGGAAATGGAGAAAAAATAACTAAACGTTACATCTGAAGAATGTGACAATGGTTGTTGTGACAGTTGTATGTATTGTGTTGTATGTACAGATGAGGAATGAAATGAGGATTTACTCGGAAAGAGAGGCAAATAATATGGTAAGAAAAATTAACAATAGATTATATAAAATCAATACATATGCTTCTGCACACATTATTGAAATAGATGACAATTATGATGAAGAAGTACAGAAGTTAAGAAAAGAAATTCAGCTTGACAGTCTTGGATACAAATTAAATTTACTTGTATATCTTGCCACATTAACGGTACAAGGCTATCCGATTTTAAGCGTAACGGAATTTAACATTGATGGAAGTAAACCTAGAGTTGCTTATGCAAGTAGCAAAGATTTTAAAAACATTGTTAAGTATTATTCTAAGAAGAAAGCATAGGAAACAATGATTTAGATAAGAGGTATGATTGTATGAGCAAAAACATATGTCCATGTTGCAATGGACAATCAGAATACTTAGATATAAAAACTCAAAATAGTCAATTCCTTTGTACAGGATGTGAAATTAAATTGTATTTCCCCCTGCACAAAATCATGGATGAATCTAATGTGAATAAAGAAGAAGCTTATAAATTGCTTCAAAATCTTTGAAACGGCAATTGGGAAAGGATGAAAAATATGAAATGTAATTATATTGAGTATCACAAATTAACAGAACAGATGTTTTATGGAACTGCACAAACAGATTCACATCTGAATCAGTATACAGAGATTTTAAGACAATATCTTATAAATGGTGGTGCTGGTAATATATTGCAAAAACTTGGTGTTGGAATACAGCTTACAACTAAAAGACTTATGTTATTACCTGAAGAAGTTATTATGAGAAGATTTATATGGCTTAAAGGAAACAGAAAGGGAGAATTGTTGGAAAAACATGAAGTTGAAGCATTAGGAATGTTCCTTCCTGGTGGTGCCTTATATGGAAAAGAAGATAATTACATATGGGATTGAATCGGAATTTTTAAATGATGAATACAAGAGCAATCGTTGGATTTAAAATATGATTGGAGAAAATATGGAATTAGCAGTTCATATGAAAAACAAAAATACAGGCGAAAAAAGAATAAAAAAGGTAGAAGGAACAGATTCCTCAAATCACGATCCAGTTAAAGATTTTTATTATGGAAGTGCATGGCAATGGACAGGTACAGAACCATTTAAAAATGTTTCTGATAAAGTGAAGCATATTGGCAGAGGATATTATAGAAAAATAGAATAAAACTTGTTGTAAATGAAAAAAAAGGAGAAAAAATAATGCAGACAGAAATAACCAGAGATAGATTAAGAGAATATTTTATTCCTTCACAGAATTTTAGACGCTGCTATTTGGACGGAAAACTTGTTGATTATGCTGAAATCGAAGTAAACCCGGAAGGAATTAAAAAATTGGAAGACAATCTTGCAAGATGCGATAAAAAAGATATGTTTGATGAAAAGGAACAGAAGGAATTGAATAGTCCAAACTCAGATTCGTATGAGCATGTAGTGGCATATGTGCATTTTGACGCAGGAACAGACAAATTTGACCGACTATTTATTTCAGTTGTGAATGCATATAATTCTGATGATTTAGCGGTAGAAAAAATAATTAATGAAGAGGAAAAACAATTTATCATTGATGAAGCCTTGAAATCTCTTCATAAATGGAGGAATACAGCGGATATCATAGATTGTGGATGGAGCATAGAAGAAAATTGTGATCACGGATGCCCATTAGGACGTGCTGCATGCGTGAGAGAAAAATAAGGTAAGAAATCTTATTTCAAGAGAATATAAGTAAGCTATAAAAAGTCTCTGGGGCGTTTGATACCAGGGACTTTTATTTTTACGTTAATCCGACATATTATCCATGTGATTATTGAAAAGTGGAGATAATGGATAAAACACTTGAGTAAGCATGAATTTTAACAGAGAAAGGATTAGAGTGGAAGTAAAAGAAATGGAAAAATATATACAGATTTATGAGTTAAGCGAAGCAACAGAAAATGAAACTGTATGTGCTTGTTATCCAGAATCATGCAAAAATGTATCTGGGAAAATAAATGCAGAATGTATGTTAAAAGCAGAAAAAGATGCAATGGAAGGAAAATGCAAGTTATTAGTATGGAGAACCGTATATACACCTGATGAAATAAAAAATTATACATTGACACAAAGAGAAGTTGATCAGATAGTCGTGAGGTACAACAATGCAAAAACTGCAATGAGAGAATATCAGGAACAGAACAATCCTGATTACAAACTTGAATATGGTAGAGCATTGGCATTAGAAAGTGTACTTGAGATGATTGGCTTTGACTTTCAAGAAATGAGAAGAAAGTATTTGGTAGAAGGCAAGTAAATTCGCCTTTACTAGGAAAATGGAGGAAATTGTATGGACTATAGAATGAAGCGAGAATATTTAAAAAATAATTTTTGGAGTGATAATGCAGAAGATGAAAAGTATCTTACAGAATATCTTACAAGAGGTATTTTTCATAAATGGAATGACAAACTGGAAATCTTGACAAGAATATGTGATTACTATTCATATATGTTTAGATTTTATCCTGATGGACGACTTGTGTTGCAGATGATGAATGCAAATACAAAGGATACCGATTCTGAATGGAGAGGTAAAGATGATTGCGGTCATCTTGAATATGAAACTTTAGACCATATGCTTGTCGATTGGTTGAGTGAACTAAAGAGAAACGAAGGTTCGTATAAGTTTGATGAAGAAATCGCATTTATTGAGAGCATGTTTAAGCCAAATAAATGCACAGTAACAATTAAGGTTGAAATGGAATAAAGCACAGTAAACTAAGATTTCATAAAAATTAAAAAAAGTCTCTGGAGATATGACTCCGGGGACTTTTATTTTTACGTTAATCCGACATATTAACCATGTAACTATTGAAATATGGAGAAATAGGAAGACACATGAGTAAACGAAAGCTTCTCAATATATAGAAAGGAAGTTAGAATATGAAAGAAGAAATATATAACGGAAACATTTTTTTATATGCCCAAAAAATCTTTTCACAAGGGTTGCCTACTATAGTCATAACAGCAAATGGAGTTGTAAAAAGTGACGGGCAAGCCGTAATGGGACGCGGAATTGCAAAATATGCAAATGATAATCTAACTCCAGTAGTATCTATGATTTACCAAAAACATACCATCGCAGATGAACTTGGAGTATTAATAAAAAGACATGGAAATCATTCATTCTTTTTGGGTGCTTGGCACGACAATGAAGTTGATATGGATTACTATATCGTCACTATGCCTACAAAAGAACATTGGAAAAATAATTCCGATATTCAATTAATAAAGCGAAGCTGCAATGAATTAATCTGGTATGCAGATAAATATCATCTGCATGATATATATTTACCTGCACCCGGCTGTGGATGTGGCAACCTGTCATGGGATACCGTTTACCCAGAAATTTCCGTGATATTAGATGAGCGTTTTCATTGCGTTCATCCAGACAAATTGATGTGCAGCAAAGTTTCTGAAAACAAAAAGCCGGAATGCGAAGAAAAAATTCTTTCTTTCCGTGGAAATTATTTTTTTCTCAGTAATTTTTATGATACTCCAATTATATACGAAGGAATATCGTATCTTAATACCGAAGCTGCTTTTCAAGCGCAAAAATGTACATCAGAAGAAGAAAAAAAAGTTTTCTCAGTAATTTCTCCAAAAGACGCAAAACGTCAGGGGAAAAGGGTTACATTAAGATCTGACTGGGAAGATATTAAGATTTCCAAAATGGAAGAGATCATACACTGTAAATTTATGCAGCACTATGATCTCGCACAGAAACTGATTGCCACCGGTAATGCATATCTGGAAGAAGGCAACCAGTGGGGTGACAAATTTTGGGGCACTGTTAATGGAAACGGGGAAAATATGCTGGGGAAGATCCTGATGAAAGAAAGAGATATTTTAAGAGAGACATTTTAAGAAAATCTGAGCTGCCCAAATGCACAGATAGTCATAAAAAAAAGAAAGAAGTGAAAAAAATGATATTAAGCGTAAGCAGAAGAACGGATATTCCAAATTATTATTCGGAATGGTTTTATAATAGAATAAAAGAAGGCTTCTTATATGTTCGTAATCCTATGAATATTCATCAGATAAGTGAAATAAAAATCACTCCTGATGTAGTGGATTGTATCGTTTTTTGGACCAAGAATCCTTTACCAATGATACAAAGGTTAGATGAGATAAAAGATTATAAGTATTATTTTCAATTCACATTAACCGGATATGGGAAAGACGTTGAGGCAAATTTGCCAAATAAAAAAACAGAAATGATTCCTATATTTCAAAAACTATCTGAGAAAATTGGTAAACAAAAAGTGGTTTGGAGATATGATCCTATATTTTTTTCAGATAGATACACGAAGGAATATCATTTAAAAGCATTTAAAAGTATAGCAAAAGCTCTAAATGGATATACGGAAAAATGTGTGATTAGTTTTGCTGATATATATCCTAAAAATAAAAAAAATATGGATGACTTGTCAAGCTATGAATTAAATGATAATGAACTGAGAGAATTTGTCAGGGAATTAAGTAATATAGCAAGGGATAATAACATTGAGATTGGAAGTTGTGCAGAAAAAATAGATCTGGACGATTGCGGTATAGTTCATAATTGCTGCATAGATAGGCAATTGATTGAAAAGATTGTCGGATGTAAACTCAATATTCCCAAAGATAAATATCAGCGGACAGAATGTGGATGTGTTGAAAGTATCGAAATAGGTACTTATAATACATGTAAGAATGGATGTGCATATTGTTATGCAAATTATAGCTCAAAAAATGTAGAAGAGAATGCTGCCAAATATGATCCATCATCACCGCTTCTATGTGGGAAAGTTCAAGAAGGGGATAAAATAACAATCAGAAAAGTTAAGTCATTGAAAGAAATGCAACTTAGTGTTTACGATGTGTGAGTGAAAACGAAAATAAAAAGTCTCTGGAGATATGACTCCGGGGACTTTTATTTTTGCGTTGTTCTGACATATTATCCATATAATTATTGAAAAGTGGAGATGATAAAATAAAACACATGAGTAAACAAAAAACGGAGAAGATATCATGACATTTAAAGAGATGATTTTTAAAGCAATCCCAAAAAGAGAAGATAACTGATGAAATAAGTAAATGGATATTTCATAAGGAAAGGTAAGGTGAATCTGATGAGAGAGTTTGGAACAGAAGAATATGGAAATAAGGATGATTTTAAAATCATTTGTAATAAATGTGGTAAAGAGGCACGGCTTGTACCAACACACCATTATAAAGAAGTTGGAAATCTTGAAAAAATCACCCTTGAAATTAGATGTGTTTGTGGAAATAGGTATGGTGCAACTATTCACAAGGAACAGAAACGTGATAGCAAAATACACAAACCAAAATGGTATAAAAAACAGAAAAATGTTAGAGTTTAAAATTTTTAAATGCGTGTTTCATTGTAGGAGGTGTTGATTTGAAAAGACAGAATATTAATAGAAAAAATAATATGATGGAAACAAGAATTGATGGAATTAACGAATTTGCAAAGGAAACAGTAAGTAATCTTCTTAAAAAATATCCAGATATTGATTTTTACGATTTGATGTTTCAATTTGAAATGCAATTCAGGCATGAATACTCGAAGGCTATGTTAAAAGAAACATCAGAGTAAATTCGCATTTTCTTTAGAAGATTGGAGGAATAAAATGGAATTTAATAAAGATGACAGAGTATTTCATAGAGGATTAAAAAGATATGGAATATATGTAGATGATGATTGGGCTTCCGATGATAGTTGCTATGTTAAGTTTGACAACGAGGATAATCCGGATGATGTATTGTGTGTATCGAAAAACTGGTTAGATAAAGTAAAGGAGAAATAAAAATGGGACTTCAAATGGAGCTGACGCATATGAGAAGTTAATCAATGTAGTAACAGGATTAAATAGTATTGGTGCTATTCAAGAGAAACCATAATAATTTAAAAAAAGTCTCTGGGGCGTTTTGTACCAGGGACTTTTATTTTTACGTTAATCCGACATATTATCCATGTAACTATTGAAAAGTGGAGATAAGGGATAAAACACTTGAGTAAACAAGAGAGAAGGAGAAAAATGCTAAAATATATTAATAAAGAGAAACTTATGAAACAGTGGAATAGCAGGAATGATGGCTAAGATTCTTTGGTTCAAGATGGAAAATGTGAGGAATGATAACGGTTTGGTTTATAGGTGAAAACCTATTGGTTATCACAACACATAATAAAAAGGAGAAATATTTATGGTAATTACAATTGATTTGTCAAAAAGTGATTTAGACAGGATTCACGACACATTGGGCATAGATTCATATGATGATATTCATGCTGCATTTATTGAAGCAATAGATATTATGTTAGAGAAAGAAGAAGAATTTAACAAAGAAAACGATGAGGAAAACCTATGAGGTAAGGTAATTAATATGAAAACAACAGATTTATTTAACTTTTTTCACGATGAATTAAAAGAAGTAATTGAAGATACAGACTGGATGAATAAGTTTTGTGAAATCTCTGGTGTATTTAAAGAAGATGCAAAAGAATGTTATTGGAGAAACAAAGAGATAAAAAATGATAATGAAATCAATAATAAATTGACTGATTATATTATTTCATTAGGATACGAAATGAAACTTCGTGAATATATAAAAAGAAACGATGTTTCTAAAGAAGGAGAAAATAAGCGATGACGAATAAAGAAATTGCAAAAAAATTATATGAAGATGAGAATATAGTATTTGGGATGATTGATAAACCCAATATAATCATCACAAACGGAACAATTAATTATAATAATGGATTATGCAACGAATACAACAAAAATGCAATTACAATAGATGCAGAAGATTTGAGTGGTTGTTTTGATTTTGGAATGATTCTCAAAGAATCGTCAACCGGCATTCAAACAATCTCACAAGATTATATAGAATATCTTCTTGAACACAATGGATTAAGTAGAGAAGATAGTATGCGCATTTTATCGGCTTCTCACAGATGGAGTTAAACTGCAAAAGACAAAAGGAGACAGGTTAAGATGAGAACTGTAAAAGAAATAGATGAACAGATACAAAAAGAATATGGCTATATGAATCAGTTATATGCTCAGATTAATGCTTATGAACAGAGCAGAGTTTATTTAGAAGCAGAACGGGAAGCTGCTAAAAAGAGAGAAGATGAATTATTCATTGATGATTGGCTCCATGAACATTTTGGAATCCAAAATCAAATGGAAGCCAAGCAGAAGTCAATCTTTATTGTTTTTGATGAAAATGCAAATTTTGTGAAAACTGTTACAACTGGATATGGAGAAGAATTTCATTATCTTAGTCCAGATGAAGATGAAAATACATTGGAACATTGGTTACGTGAAAATAAATGGTATGCTCATAGAGCTTCATCATTTTGCGATAAAAATAGAAGTTGGTATTATTTATCATTTAAAGAGCAACTTGAAAATTTAAGTTGGGAATTTGATAAAAACGGCAAATTAAAAAAGACTCAATGGTAAATATTTGAAAAATAGCATATTGATTTGATTGATTGCAGTGTATTGGTAAATCTTGTAAGACATGGAATCAGAAAGAAATGAGAATTGTTATCCAAATGCAAACAATATAGAAAAAAGTCTCTGGAGATGAAACTCCGGGGACTTTTATTTTTGCGTTGTTCTGACATATTATCCATATAATTATTGAAAAGTGGAGTTAATGAAATAAAACACACGAGTAAACAGAAAAAGGAGTAGATATCATGACATTTAAAGAGATGATTTTTAAAGGGTTGTGTGATGGAATAGTAAAAATTATCAACAATCCAAATGATGATTGTATCGCTTGCCAGGTTGGGAAATTTTGGTTTTACTTTATTGGAAGTGAAGATGAGGATTTAACACCTGATGAAGTGTATGAGTCATATACAAAAGAACAACTTACAGAAATGATCTATTCAACATTGCAGGATATGGAAAAGAATGAATTTGATGAAGTTGGATATTATAAAGCATTTTTGGAAGAAAAATATGCAAATAATAAAGAAAAATGCAATGATATGAATATGATTTTGTGGAACGAATTGAAAAAGCACAGAGGACACAAAGTAAATATTGTATCATACGGAGATTGGGACAATCCAGAAGATATATGCTTAGAATGTGAAGATTGCGGAGAAGTTGTACTTGATGCAGAAATTTATACATTGTGTGCGAGAGAAGATAACTGATGAAATAAGTAAATGGATATTTCATAAGGAGATGATTATATGTTCCCGATTATAACAAGCGAAAAACAGAAAGCATTTGAAGAAAATTGCATTAAAAATCAAGTAGGAAGCGATGAAAACGAATGCAAAATACCTTGTATATGTGGTTACTATGGTAGAGCTTGTAGGCAAATGAATGATAAGGCAGACAGAATGCTTTGTACAGGGTGCGCATTGGCAGAATTTAGCAAATAAATACGTGTTTTCATTAGAAAGAAGAAATAAAAATGGCAAGAACAAAATTTGATATTATTAGAGGTTTAATGATTGCAGATAATACTCTTGACTCTTGGATTTGTGAAACAGAAGCAGAAGAGAAAAGAGATTTGACAGCAGAAGAAGAGAATGCATATATTCAGAATATTGTGGATATATGCGAAGAGATAATGCAGGGGTTATCTTGCACTTTAGTGGAAGCATATAAAGAGATTTCGGAGTAAAGAGGAGAAACAGAATGGATATTATTGAAGAAAAAGGGTGGACAGTAACCTATATTCCTTGGGAAGATATGGAAGGCAGACCAAGAGTAGCAGGAAGATTCAAAACTACAAGGGAAAAAGATGAATTTTTAGAAAAGATTCATGAACCTGATTCTGGATGGATGGATGAAGAACTTGCAATGATTAGTATAATCAATGATTACAATTACATGTTGCCAAGATAGGAAATTCGCATTTTCATTGGTTTAGAAAGGTAGGTAAAAATATGACAGTAGATATTACATGGGCAAAAGACAAGAGAGATATTACAACTCATAATACACAGACAAAAACATTCAACTCAGAAGAACAGGCTATTGAATGGATTAGAAGAAATGCAAAACATATTGTATCAATAAATCATCGTGGATTTTTTATGAGTGAACAGATTTCTCACTTTGACATTATGGATTGTTTGATGAATGGATATTAAATCGCATTTCATTAGAAGATTGGAGATAAAAATATGAATATCAATAGCTTGAGAGAAAAATACATGAATAAAGAATTTACGATAATTACTAATACTGAACGAACAGTATTGGTAACTGATATTGATGAATTCTATATGACAGTTAAAGTGACAAAGAATAGATATAGTAGGCAAAATTGTGTCGGAAATTATTTTCCGTATGTGGATGATATTGTAAAATATCCTCTCACAGCATTGCCAGTGATGTATGAAGTATCAGAAGTAAACTAAGATTTCATAACAATTTAAAATAAATGGATAAATACGAAATGTTTATTAATAAAAAGTCTCTGGAGATGAAACTCCGGGGACTTTTATTTTTACGTTAATCAGACATATTATTCATATAACTATTGAAAAGTGGAGGTAAAAAAAATAAAACACATGAGCAAACAAAAATTTCACCAGAAAATGAAGAAAAATAAAATGAGTAATAATAATATTGTATATTTGGAAGTGTGCTACGGAAATGTAGAATCTATTTGTATTCGTGCAAAAAAAATGCTTTCAAAAGCAGATGCACAATACTATACATTGAATGATGCATTGAGATTAGGTTTTGAAAATAAGCATGTTACTCGAATTATCGAAATTTCAAAAGAAGAAGCATATGGAGCTTTCGATATGGAGAGAGAAACGCCTGTATTTGAGCCTAGATATGAGAAATGAAAATAAGAAAAAGTAGATCAGAAAGCGAAGAAGATAAACTATGAAAAAATACACATGGAATGAAATTTATGAGGCGGCAGATGGATGCTGTTTTGGAGAGAATAACTTAAAAGTAAAGGATAATGCAAGAGAAAATGTGCGTTGTCTTGCACTAGAATACGGAGAAGATGATTTAGAAGAAGCAGAGTGTCCGGAAGATGAAGTAGAATGTTATTGCAATAAATACAATATTCGGTTTGATGAAAACGGTCATATAGTCGAAGGATATATTGATTATGGAAAACTTGCAATTGCTATAATCAATGAATTTGAAAGTGACAGAGAAGAATCAGGAAGAAAAGAAATCGAAAAGGGTATGAGATATATACTGAATAAATACACGGAACCGCAAGATAGAAAAATCATTGACGATATTCTTATGACTTTTACAGGATGGAGCTTAGATTCCTTATTGGAAAAATCAAAAGAAATTTCTGATAGTGAAATCGATGAATGGTGATGACAGAATACACGTCATAGCAAGCATAAAAATAATGGAGGCAAGATTATGTTGAATTTAGCTACAGGACATTATATGAATTATTATAATCCTTCAGATGTTAGTTTTTTAGGATCTAAACAGATGTTTATTATAATTAATGAACCAAATGGAGGGTGTACAGAGCCTTTAGATGTTGAAAAACTACATAAAGCAGAAGAAATTTGCGATAAATATGTAGATGTGGATCAGCTTCATACAACAGAAACTGATACGGTAAAAAATAAAAATATTTTGGTAAAAAAGTTAGAAGAGGAACTTGAAAATATATTTGAATATGGAGTCCAAATTTATATTATATAAGCGAAATTAAGCAGACTTAATCAAAAGTTTTATATGATTTTAGAATGGAGAAATTTTTATGAAATATAGTAAAGATGAACAAAAAATAATCAATGATTGGTTAATTTCTGTTGGAACGCCATATTTGATAGATGAGGAATTTTCCGAATACAAAGATGGTCAGTTGCTTGAAATTGCAAAAGCTAAAGAGGACAGTATGCTGACATGGGATGAATGGCAGCACTTACAAATTATGATGGATATGGAAATTCCATTGAAAATGTCTATAGGATTTGCTGGTGTTCTTTGGGCAAATAATATTGAAGTACTTGAAATGAATACAGAAAAAAGCAAAGAATATGAATATAAATGGAATAAAAATTTGCCGCAGGCTAAAGAAAGCATGGAAAATTTTAAAAGAGAAATAGAATCTGATAATTAAAAGTAATATTAATTTTGATAAAAAGTCTCTGGAGATGAAACTCCGGGGACTTTTATTTTTACGTTAATCCGACATATTAACCATGTAACTATTGAAAAGTGGAGGGAAAAAAATAAAACACATGAGTAAACAGAAAAAGGAGAAGATATCATGACATTTTTACTTCCTGAAAGAGAAAAGGAATACGAAGAAAGTATTGCAGAACTTGTGGATAAATATGAAAAAGAAAACGAATTGGAGTGATTGATATGAAAAACATATTTGAATGTCATGTAGATAAAAAGGAAATCCTCAAATGTATCAAAAATCATGAGAGTTATGATACTTGGGGTGATGTAGAATATGGAAATAATGAAAAGGTGGTTGATTATAATATTTGCATTGACAATTCAACAGAAACAACAGAATATTGCAGTGCTTTTTATAGATTATATAAAAATAAAGAAGGCTATTGGCAACACGATGGATGTCAAGATTGGTATTCATACGAGATTGATTTCTCTGATAAGAACTGGAAGGAGAAATTAAAGGAAGCTGCTGAAAAGGCATATGAAGAATTGTGGGAGTGTTGTAAAGGAGATTGCAGATATGAAATATAATAAGGAAGATTATATAGGAAAATATATTCAGTTGTATCCTAGTGATACATACAAAAAATACGGAGAAATTCTTAATGTTGATGATCTTGGATGGACTATAAAAATTACTGATTCATGTGAAAATGATAATACATACGCAATAGGTGATGTGATTTTTATATCTCATTCAAAATCTTTTTGTTATAAAATTATACGTTAAAAATCACATTTTGTAAGGATATGAACGGGAGTACAGATATGTTTATTAAAAAAGTAAAATATGAAATGGATAAAATGAAATTAGAAAACAGAATAGAATATCTTGAAAATTTAATATGCCCAAATGGAAAGCATGAATATGAACAAATAGACACTATTCTTGAAGGTGGAACAGGCATTGGAGATGAAAGAATAGTGAGAAAATTTAGATGTTTAAAATGTGGGAAAGTAATCAGCAATTAAGAAAAAGGAGTAGAAATAAATGAATTGGTACTGGAAGGAAGATCAGAAGAGATCAATCAATGATTTTTTGGAAAAGATCAACAATGGAACATGTGGAGAAGAAGGTTATATTGGTTGTGTGAGAACCGGAGAATTGTGTTTTGATCTTATCGTAAGAGAACACGATCCAGAAACTTATAAATTGGACGCAGATCTGTATGTCAGTGGTGTGGATTCAAAATACGGTATCAGTCCAACCGGAAAACAGTATGACTTTTTTAGTGATGTAGGATTTTCATTAAATGCGGAAGATTTTGCAGACATGGACTATATGAAATTCATTGAAGTTATCCAAAATAAATTGACCATGGAAATTGAAAACCATAAGACCTCTTATGGCACAACTGGTAAAATGTACGATATTTTGAAGAAAGCAGAAAAAAATCTTATCGAATGGTAAAAAAACTGAGTAAGGAGAATCCGAATGATAAAATGGACGAAAACAGATGATCTGCAATATGTAAAAAAAATATGAAATTATGTGACAACAACTTCTTAAATGGAGAAAGTTAAGCTAAAAATTACACCCTTCTCTTTTTCTTAAAATGAAAAGGGAGGGGTGTTTTTGGAAAGGAAAAATACATGAATAAAAGAATGATAAAAGCTTTGAAAAATAAATATGTGTTATCCTATCTAAAATACGTAGAAGAGCGTGGTGTTACTGCTTATCATATTAGTAGTTTTATTGATTAGGAGGTAAATATGAGTACATATAAAGATGATATAGAGTGGGCAAATAAATTTAACCCTATGAAACACAATAATATTGTTATTCTTGAGAATACTGCGGAAGGTGCGGGGGAAGTATTCGAGGTTATTCATAATGACCATCAATACTATCTTCAACCGCTTTCTTCATGTCTGTGGTTTCCGATGGCGATACCAGAACAAACAAAAGCAACTGTATCATTTTTTCAACATATGGATAAGGTTTTTGAAGATTATCTCGGAATTGGTGGATGCCCTAGTGAAGAAGAAGGAATTGCGGAAATTCAAAGGTTATTAGATAAAGAAAGAGATGGCAGACATAAATATTATGTTATCCAAAAACAATTTGGTCAGCCGATTGGTTTGTTTTATGTATATGAATATCATCAGAAATACAAGCGTTGTAATATTGCAATAGGTCTATCTTCTGAATATAGAGGCAAAGGGTTATCAGAGAAAATTATTTCGGATTTATGCGATGCTCTCTTTTCGCAAGGAATAGTAAGAATCGGCCTTGAAACTGAAACAACAAATACAAGTTCTTTGAGATGTTGCGAAAAACTATGTGATACACTTGGATTTAAAAAAGAAGGTACTCTTCGCAATTTATATGGAAAAGGTATAGATAGTGTAGTGTTTTCACGAATACCTGAAAATAAATAAAAGGTATTGCTACAAAATGAGGCTTTTTATTTTTTCGTTTCTCTGACATATTTTTTATGAAAAATTGAAAAGTGGAGAAATTTATAATACACGTGAGCAGAAGGAGAAAAAAATGTATAAAATTTTTGTAAAAACAATTTTAGGAAAAAAAGTAGTTGGAAAAGGATGTGTATGTGAAGATTTTGATTCATTGACAGAAGTAGTTGTCAATATCCAAAATTATCTTGCAACACCAGAAAGCACATATCGTGTTCGCTTCTATGATGAACGAAGAAATAATATTATTTCAGATGATGAACAGGATACCGGTACAATAGTAATTAATTACCGTGATGAAGATCTATCTTTATCAAAAATTGTCAGTATGTGTGGAATTATCCGTGATCATGATAATAAGATCTGCATGCTTACAAATAGATATAAGGTAAATGGAGTTGATTTATTTCAGGCAATATATGAAGAATCAATTGGAAACCAGGGTGCTGTAAAAAGACTGTTTAAAGCTGCAGAGGAACCGGAATGCTTACGGTCTGAAATTGAGGAAATAATCAATGTATATGGTAAAAATACATTGTATGCCCTGCTAAAAATTACATCTATGCTTTGTACAGAAGATATTAATTATGCAGCTGAGGCTATGAAGCGGTATGGAATTGACTACAGATTTGAACGTTTTGAGCAGTATGGCGATAATGTTGAAAAGCTTATTGTTTCATTCATTAAATGTCTGGCAATCACATATTATAATGCAAAAGATAATGCAAAATCAGTAGCTGCAGAATATTTGCTGAAGTTTAGTAAAAGTATGGAAGAAAAAAAATTACCATACAATAACCATGCATACACTAAAAATCAATATAAAGATCCAACTCTGCAGAATTGCAAGAATGGTTCAAATGTTTGGAAGGTTGTTGGAACGGGAAACTTAGAGGGTTCGCAATATGCACTGTGTACATCGGAAGCTAAAGCAATGAAGGCTGTGCAGGTACTTACGGAAAATTACCCTGATTTAGCCGGAAAATTAAAAGTCAATTCATGTAAACATAAAATGGATGTGATCGCCATTCACGGTGTAGAACTTCAGCTTTAAAAGTAGAAAGGAATTTGGTGCAATATGTTAGGTAAATTATCAGATGGACAGAAATCAAGACTTGCAGAATACTGTGAGCAGATCAATAATATCTTCACTGAAGAAGAAAATGGGTTTACGGAAAATACAATTGATGAGTACTACCAGAGTACTTTATATAAAGGTATTTCTAAAACTATGAATGATCTTGGGAAATGGTGTTAAAAGGATAAAAATAAAGGCCACAATAATTGTCGTGGCCTTTATTTTTTTATTTTTCCGACATATTTGTTAAGTAACAATTGATGTGTGGAGATATAAAGATGACACATAAGATTATGATAAACAGATGAATAAATGTAAATTACATTAAAATTGTAATTGGAGGTTGGATGTATGAGACTGGAATATACAGAAGATCAGGAACGGGAATTGAGAATTACGGAGTTAGAAGCAATTCTTGAAAATGGATTATATGAAAATAAAGTAGAAGAAATTTGTTTGGATATAGAACTGCAATTTTTGCAAGGCAGCACAAATGTATACGGAGAGCCATATGCATGCATTGGAACGGAAGATGTATCATTTGATGTTATTTATGAAGAGGATAATAACAGATATTCAGCTACGGTATATGATAAGGAAGGAAATCCTCAAATTCCGATGTTAAATAATGAAAATCTGGAAAACCTTATTGAAGAAATACTAAATTAAATACGGAACTGTTTAATTAATGATCAGAAGAAAGTCCTGGATATTCCGGGACTTTTATATTTGCGTTGTTCTGACATATTTACAATGAATATATTGACGTGTGGAGAAAAATACAAAGACACATGAGTAATATTCTTATATATAAAATATAGTAGAAAGGAAAAACCGAGAAAATATCGAGGATTAGTAGTTGATAATTTTGCAGGTGGAGGCGGCGCATCCACTGGAATCGAATTGGCAACCGGATACAGTGTTGATATTGCGATCAATCATGATCCGGAAGCTATCCGCATGCATAAAGTTAACCACCCGAACACTGAACATTACTGCGAAAATGTATGGGCTGTTGATCCGGTCAAAGCATGCAACGGTCATCCTGTTGGACTTGCCTGGTTCTCGCCGGACTGTAAGCACTTTTCAAAGGCAAAAGGTGGGAAACCAAAGGACAAAAACATCCGCGGTCTTGCGTGGGTAGCCTGCCGCTGGGCGGGACTTGTCCGGCCAAGAGTCATCATGCTTGAAAATGTGGAAGAATTTAAAACATGGGGACCACTTAATCGTGGGCATCATCCGATTAAAAACAAACAGGGAAAAACATTTGAACGGTTTGTACAGCAGCTTACAGATTTGGGCTACGAAGTGGATTTTCGGGAATTGGTAGCGGCAGATTATGGAGCGCCCACCATGCGTAAGAGATTTTTCATGATTGCGAGGTGTGATGGTGAACCGATCGTCTGGCCAGAGCCGACACACGGGCCGGCAGATAGCGAGAAAGTTGAGGAAGGATTGCTCAAACCATATGTTGGAGCATACACGCAGCTGGACTTTTCTCTACCGTGTCCCAGTATATTTGACACTTCGGAAGAAATTAAAGAAAAATATGGAATCAGGGCGGTGCGGCCATTGGCACCAAAGACAATGGACCGGATTGCAAGAGGAATAAAAAAATTTGTGTTGGAAAATCCAGAGCCTTTTATCATACAATGCAATCATGGTGGTGAGCGTAGACCAAACGACATCCGAGAGCCAATGCCGACCATAACCGGAAAGCACGGCTATGGAGTTGTCGAACCATATCTTGTGCAGTGCAAATATAATAATGAGGCGCAGGATGTTCGAAAGCCAATAGGGACACTTACAACAGTCGGCAGTCATTTGTTGGTTGAACCGAAGCTTGCACCGATTATCGATAAAGCGTATGGCGGAAATTATCAGGGTGCCGGTAGCAAGGTAGATGAGCCAATAGATACAATTACCACGATAGACCATAATCGGCTGATAGTTCCTACGCTGATCCAGTATCATTCCGAAACGGCGCAGGGAGAAGTACGTGGGCAGACCATAAAAGAGCCGGTCATGACCATAGATGGTTCAAACAGGTACGGATTGGTTGCTTCATTCTTGAGCAAATTTTATAAGAGCGGCACAGGACAGAATTTGCGCGAGCCGTTACATACAATCACAACATCGCCGGGACATTTTGGAGAGGTCAGGGCATTTTTAATCAAATACTATGGTGAGGGTACAGGACAAAATATAAAAGAACCGCTTGACACGATAACATCAAAAGACCGTTTTGGACTTGTGACAATCGAGGGCGTGGATTATCAGATCGTAGACATTGGACTGCGGATGTTAGAGCCTAAAGAGTTGTATGGATGCCAAGGATTTCCAAATGATTACATTATTGATCATGATTATACCGGAAAGACATATCCGAGAAGTGAGCAGGTACGCAGATGTGGTAATGCAGTGTGTCCACCGATTCCTGCAGCATTGGTAAAAGCAAACTTACCGGAGTTGTGTGTAGCAGAGCGTACACCAAATATGAGAATTGAGGCGGAAGAAACGGGACAGCTTAAATTTGCTTAAATCTAGCCAAATAACTTTACAATATATTTTAAACTAAATGGAGAAAACTTTATATATGAAACGGAAGGAAAATATGTTTAAATTATCATCTATAAAAGCTGGAATGAAATATCAGGATGTAAGAAATGAAATTATTAAATCAAATAATTTAGTTATGAGTTGTTTGCCAGCTTTTTGTAATAGCAACTATGATGTAGCAGAAAATCTTGATACAAAAGAGAAAGTCTATGTGTTAAGGGATTATGATACAGGAATTATTACAGATGTTACCACAGATTATTATAAAGCGGTCAATGCTGAAACAGCACAGAGAAATATATCTGAAATTCTTTATAATAACGGATATTAAATGAGCTTGAAACTAAGATTTCATAATAATTTAAAATAAATGGATAAATACGAAATATTTCTTTTAAAAAAGTCTTTGGAGATGTAACTCCAGGGACTTTTATTTTTACGTTAATCCGACATATTAACCATGTAACTATTGAAAAATGGAGAAAAAAAATAAAACACACGAGTAAACAAGAGACAAGAGTTTCCTTTGAAGAATGGAGGTAAAAACATGATGTGGACAAAATTATTTAATGTAATTGGTATTGACGATTTAGAAGGTACAGTATTCACAAGATGCACCACTTATGAAAAAGCTATTAAGGCAAAAGAGTGTTTAGAGAATAATGGATTTGAAAATATGATTGATATAGTCCAGGATGAAATTCCAGTTGACGTAATTGAAATTGATTCACAAATGTTAGAACTATAACAATAAAGACAAGGAGAAAATGATTATGTTGCCACAGATTCAGTATGACAATATGATTTTATTATTAGGTAAAAATAATGTGGTTGAAAGGTATGCAAAAGAGATGCTAAACATTGATTTATTTAGAAAGTGAGGAGACATTATGATTATTGCAAAAGAATTATTTGATGAATGTTTTTGTCCGTGTGATGGAATTGGAAGAGTATGTCTAAGAGGAGATACTATAAATCCAGGAATTAATTTTCCAAAAGAACTGGTGGACAAAATGAAAAAGAAAGATGGTGAAGAATATACTCCATCATGTTTTTCAGTAGATGTTGTGGATGAATCGACTGCATTACTTTACTACACTACTTATATTGGAGATTATATTGAACTTGGTGTAATTGATAATGCTGCCGAACTTAAAAAATATTATTTAGAGACTGCTAATAAATCTGAAATCAGAGAAACTGGATGGAGTTAATGAAAAGGGCATTATGAATTGTGATTTAGTGTTGAGATTAGATAGTGGAGAGATAGAAAATTATGCAAGTCATAGATAAAGCTATTACACCAGATGGAATAGAAATTGAGCTTATAGATTTAAGTGGAGAGCATAAGCTGCCAGATTATAACGGAATGGAAATTGCTTTTCGGACAATTGCAAAGAAAACATTTCCACCAAACAAGGGATGGTAAGCACAGAAAGGAAAAGAGTTTCGTTCATGTATCTGCTACTACAAAAATTACACCTCAGATATGTTAAAGGCAGATTATGAGGAACTGAAAAACGGTACTAAAACTCTTGCAGATTTGAAATCGTATTTTTGGAATGGTAAAAGAGATTATTATGTACTTGGATTGGAATAAAGTTGGTCAATAGAGCAGATAGGAAATTGTAATTTAAGAAAAGTAAAAGGTGATAATTATGGATTATACGCAAGAAGTATTAGATACATTATTTAATGAGAAGGTAAATGAATTTATTCAGTATCAGCAACATGTTTGTAAAAGGATAAATAATCTTTGCAGTGAATTATTCCCACAAAAAGTCGTTGATATAATTGATGAGTATGAAAATACAAAGCATCTTTTTTTTACAACAGAAGATCTATGGTTTAGAAGTAATAAGAAATATGGGATAGTAGAAGTTGAAATAAATCCTAATAAAAAGAAAGGCATATCTACTACTAAGATATATGAGAGTGGAATATATACTGTGATAGATAGTGTTAAAAGCTTACAGAATGCAATTGAATCATTTAAAGATTATGAGTTATTACTCAATTTAATTGAGACAAAAGCGCCGCAAATGATAAAAGATTTAGTTGAATGGAAAAAGAAACAAATGAGAGATTCAATAGAATATCTCAATAACTTGGATTTTTCATTCCCAAATAATAAGACCAAACATTATATTGTGACAATTAAAATCGAAGAAGTTGAAGAGTAATACAGAGAATAAATAAAGGCAGACGCAAACAAAAGTGTTAAGGGAAATTATTAAAATGATGAGAACAATGTCTGGGCATTGTGGTGATGTACCACCTGCAGGTCATTGTTTTTAGTAAAAAATATAAAGTCTCTGGAATTATCCGGAGGCTTTTATTTTTTTGTTATTCTGACATATTTTTTGTGATGATATTGATCTTTGGAGATAATTTATCAACATACGAGTAAAGGTTAAAAGGTAGATCATGAAAGTAATATTTTTAGATGTAGATGGAGAACTTACATACAGCAATTATAAAAATAAAGAGACTGCAAACATTGACATAGAAAAAGTGAAAATGTTAAAAGAAATATGTGATAAAACAGATGCTAAAGTAGTGATCAGTTCATCTTGGCGAGAGGCGAAAAATCATACACCAGATATATATGGGCTGTTAATCAACATCTTGAAAAATAACGGTATAAATGTTATTGGAGATATTCCTGCCATAGAAACAAAAATAGAGGAAAATCTTGCAAATATGCAAAAACTATTTACTCTTGATGATCTTGAAAGATTTAAGCCAAAATATGGAACAGGTCGAGCTGCAGAAATCCAAAAATATCTTTCTGAACATCAGATTGAAAATTTTGTAATCTTAGATGATGAAGATTGGGAATGGTCTGATTATGGATATGAGAAACACTGGATTCAGCCTACATGGTTTGGCAATGGAGGATTGAAAAGAGAACATGTTATAAAAGCTATAGAAATTTTAAATAAATAAAAGGTGGTAATAATAAATGAAAAATAACAAGAATAAAAAAATGTCTGGGAACATGAATGCCGATAATATTTGGATTTATAAATTAGAAGATTGCGGATGCGGCATTGTAATAGCAGATAATAAAGAACAAGCAATTGACAAAGTAATAAATGCATATCTAAACCATTATTCTGAATTTGATCCGGAATATGCTGTGATTCAGGTAGAAAAAGCAGCAGATAATCAAAATATGTTTTTAGATTGTCCAGATGTAATAGAAGTATCTGATAATTAAATTATAAAAAACGAGAAAGAGAGTAATATTATGATGAAAATAACAGTAAAAGAACTCATGGAAGAGAAAAAAGCAGTGGATCTTATGACACCGGGAGGATTTGTTTATTTAACAGCCGAACAGGTAAATAATATCCTGGAAGGAAAAATCACTGAAATTAATTCAAATGCAGGAGTCAGAGGGTGCAGCATGCCGATGGACGTTGAAGAATTGTTGTCATATAAAGTTGTCCGTGGCGGTTACAATCCCGAAACAGATGCCAATGAATATCTTGTAGAGTAGATAAAAATAAAAGTCCTAAAGTTGATTTTAGGACTTTTATTTTTTTATTTGTCTGACATATTTAAAATACAATTATTGTATAAGGGAGTTAATAAAAGAAAAATATGAGCAGTAGAAAGGAATTAAACATGGAAGAATTAAAAATATGTTACAAAAAAATAAATAATCTCATGAAGGAGATCGAGAACAGACATGATGTGAGCATTGATGATTTTATTAATCTTGACGATGATATTAAAAGTGAATACATGGGAGATTGGACAGAACAGGATGTTGAATGTTGGAAGTATTTAGCAGACCGAGCTGCGATAATCCAGAAAGCTTACAATATCGTGAAAGAAGAAATGCATTTACATAACTAAACTTAGAAAATTGAGGAAAAGAGATATGAATATAGAATTAGAAAAAGAAAATTTCAAAAATCACATTGCAACATTTACAGATTATGGAAATATTAAGATTTTGGATTTCAAAAATCCGAAGAGTTACGATTACAGAATCAGATTTTTATTTGAAGAAGATTATTGCAGACTTCATATAAGCGGAGATTTAGGAGAACTGATTGCATCTAACTATAACAATATGACCTTCGAGAAATTTTCGGATTTTGTTAATAACGTTGGTTATTTTGAGCAGAAGATAGATTGCCATAACAGATCAATTTATACCTACGATGAAGATCTGGCAAGGGAAGCGTTGCTGGAAATGGCAAAAAATCATGATTGGCTGCTGTTTTCTGATAAATACTCTTACGAAGATGATGACGAAAAAAGACTGAACAACATCATAGATGATATTTTGTATGATTTCGATGAGAACACCGGAATCGGCAGGAAAGGGTATGATGAACTGAGCAATTTAGAAGATGATCTTTTTGAGTTTGTCTATAATCTGGGTAAAAAGAAAACAGGTATTTTGGAAATATATATGCTCGCCTTTAAATTGGCAAAAGAGCAGATTGACAAGCAATTAAAATGAACATTTAAAATTACGTGGAAAAGATAATTTTGTAGAAATCAAAAGGAGACGATAATGAAAGCAAGTGATCTTATTAAAGAAATCGAAAAGGTATGCAATGAAAAAGGATATGAAACCAGTGATCTTGATATTTGCATTGTTGACACAGAAGAAAATATTAATGAGAATTTTGAAATTGCATACTGCGGAACAGATATTCCGGCAGTGTTCTTAAAAATCTAAAGAAGATAAAATTCTTTGTATATTGACATAATCGAAGAAAGGTATAAATGCATGAAAAAAGAAGAAAATTTCAATGTCATTAAAGAAGATGAACAGTGGAAACTTTATGGTGACTGTACAAAATGTAGAAGGAATAATTATTGTTCAAAGCCTTGTACATGCAATGTCAGATGAGACTAGCTCGGTTGTGACAATCGAGGTAGATGGAAGTTACATCGAGAGCTGCGGCAGCACAGTAATCTTCAAAGACACAAGACTTAAAATGATTCCGATCCCTGATTCACTTAAAACAGAGTCATCAACGGGCGATGAATACAGTGTGACTGTTGATAACAGAACAGGTGCGTCATATATTGGTTTAACAAACTGGTGGTATGACATGAAAGAGAAGAGGCAGCACGGTGAGAAAATAGTATTAGAGCAGGCTGTGTAATATCTATTCTATTTATAGGTGTTATAGTGATTGCTTTATAAAGAAAGTGAAATTAAGATTTGTGGAGGTAAAGTAATGTTTGAAAATATCGAAAAAATTTTAAGATGTAGAGGTAAGTTATGTGTTGAAAAAGAAAGGTACGGAGATGGTATTTTTCTAGGAATTGATATAGCGGGCTATATCGATAATGCTACTGATGATAAGGATGCGTCTATTGTATATACAGGAAACGATATTGCAAACGCAATAGATATTGCTACATCGCCTGGCGATATGGATGCAATGGAAGCACTTGAAAAATTGGAAACTTATGCAGACGAGCATTCGGAGTTCCTGTTTGCTCGTGCTAAAACGTTAGAAGAAGGGTTTCTTATGTTAGAACACAAAGCAAAACTTTGGAACAAATTAAGCCAAGAACAAACAGATAACTTGCTTTTAAATTTCGTACAGCATAACCCAACATTGTTATAAACTGAAATTATCGGTTGTAAACTGGAATTATTTATTCACCTTGCGAAACTTACAAACGAAGGTTATGTAATTTCTAGTGTGACAGAATTTAATTCAGATGGTAGTAAACCTAAAGTTTCTTACGCAAGAGATAAAGATTTTAAGAAAATTCTGAAATATTTACAGAACAGATAAAACGGATATTTTTTAGTGGAAAGTGAGTAAAATTATATGAGATATTTTGAATTAGGTTTAGGAAATAGTGTAGAAGAAGATTGGGAAACTTTTGATTACTCAATTTGTATTAAAGGATTAAGAGAACCGAATGATTTTGAAGAAGCAAATAAATTTATTGCAAAGGATTTAGAAATGCTTGGATATAAAACAGTCGTTAGTATTACGGAAATTCCGGAAGAAGAAGCAAAAACATTCTTTGATTGGGATGCAATCGTAAATGCACCTGTGTTTGAGTAACCGATAAATGACCGAGTTTATCGGAGTAACTTAAAATTTAAAGGAGATTAAAGCATGGCTAAAATGGATTCAGATTCTCCAATTATCGCAAGAGTTGGGCATACTGGTATACGATTTATATGGGAGACAAAAGACAAGCTCGCTTTGAATTGTGATATGTGTGAGGGAGACACTTGGGAATCTATTTAGTGTAATAAACTGAACTTTAAGGAAATTAATAATTATGTGGACTATGGAAGTACAGAAAGGTGACATAATATGGCAAAAGGAATATTATTATTGGATTATTTACCTACAAGATGTTGCGATTGCATACTGAGAAATGATGTTTCTATAGTAAAAAACAATATGTCACATTACTTTAAAAGATTTAACGGATGATGAATATTTCAAAATAAAACCTCAATGGTGTCCTTTAAAAGAATGGCCAAACAGATAATAGATGACATAATAAAAAACAAAGTTCCGGGGAAACCTGGAACTTTTATTTTTTTGTTTATCTGACATATTCACAATGAAACTATTGAATACAGGAGAAAATTAGTAAGACACGAGAGTAGAAGGAGCATATATGCAGATAGTAGTAAGAAATATAACAAAAGATAACATGGTAGATTTTGATAATGATCATGTACTCAATCTTCCAATGGGCGAGGAAAGCCTGAATCAATTTTTAGGGAAGTATGAGTGGATTATTGTAGATGGAGAAATAGGAGATGATTATACAGATATTAGAAAGCTTAACCAATTGTTGAAAGAATATGGAGAGGAAAAGCTTCACATCCTTTGTTGTTCTACGAATAATTTTTTGATCGATGAATTGTTAGAAAAGGATGATCCTGATGCCTTTATTATTATAGATTTTGATGTAGAAACAGAATCTTATAATGGAGGTAACGGCGTAATATGTGACGATTGGTGGAAAGGATATCTCTTATTTAAACTTGGGTATGTACAATTTCCTTTCAAATATACAGATGAAATGGAAGATTATTTAAAATTTGAACAACTTTGGTACACTGCAGAATCCGAAAATTGGAGAGAGACCAGATATCAAGGACATTGTTATTTAATGACAAAATTATAAATGATTATTTTAATATGTTGAGAGAAGCCGGCAGAATTCCAAATTTTCTGGAAAAGAAACTATTCATTTTTATGAAAATAAGAAAGGAACATATATGAGAAAATTATTAAAGCAGCATGGAAATACAATAGGTAAATGTATTATGGCGATTTCTGGAGGATTCCTTTTTGGATTTGGAATTGACATTGGAAAATTTGCTGTAGGTATTACAGGCATTACACTTATTGCTGTGGCAATCGTATTGGCATGCGCAGGATTGAAAGATATGTAAATTTTGAATGAAAAGTTCTAGGGGTATTTTCTCTGGAACTTTTCATTCAAAATTAACAATATATGTATATTCGATTACAATATGGCAAAATTAAGAGTGAAATTTATGAATATAGTTGTATAGAGAATGTTTTTTTAAATTTATTCTGACATACTAAAAGTGAATTCAAAAAAATAACGTATTTGATATTTTTAATAAAAAAAATACAAAGTTATATAAGTTAAAATGCATTATGATTAAAGGCTTAAGCAAAAAATAAAGTCAACCCTATTATATGTTACCAAGAAATACCTGCTGTTGCAGGCTTTAGAGCAACATCTGAAAACTAAAAAAGAATTATATGTTACCAAGAAATACCTGCTGTTGCAGGCACGTCCGTAAATCTCTTTAAATTTTTCAACATTATATGTTACCAAGAAATACCTGCTGATGCAGGCCATGACGTCGCAGGAAGTCAAACGTCTGTTATTATATGTTACCAAGAAATACCTGCTGTTGCAGGTTACGTATAACCATTTAGAAATAAAGAATATATTATATGTTACCAAGAAATACCTGCTGTTGTAAAAGCAAGACTGTGATAAAGATATAAAATAAATGGAATTAATAGAAAAGCAAACTGAATAGTGTACAGTTTACTCTTCATATATCAGCCAGGAATTTCTGCCTATAAATTTTGCTCTTTTAAAGTAACGGTATTTATATTTTTCAATGTATAGTTCTATTATTCGTATATATTGTCCATCAGGCCAGCGTAAACAGGAATTATATGGATCATCAACATTTTCTAAAATACCTTTATAAAAATAATCTTTATTTTGTAATAGCTGATACCAAGGACTATCTGAAAAAATATATGATTTTAAGTCAAATATATTCTCTTTTTTTCCATAAATAAATTTCACCATGTAGTCAGGCATAAATTTGAAACGCTGGATTCTGATATTAAAGGATCTGGTGTTTTTCTGAAATTTTTTTTGATCATAAAAATCTTGAATAAATTGATAACAGGGTGGAAGTTTTTTGTTTAAAGGATCATATTCGTAAAATTCTTCATTGCCATTATCAATATTAAATCCTTTCCAGAAGTAAAGAGAATCTGTATTATAATATTCGTCTATGGTTAATTCGTCAGGCATATATTTAAGTAGCGGTTTTGCATGATCGTCATAGCGCCATGTAGGCCAGAAAGGTAAAAAATTATGGGAGTATCCCAAAGTTTGTGTAAACCTCCAAACTGATGTAAGATAAAATTA
>OIWL01000419.1_pt1 | contig 59159 bp, 38 predicted proteins | sample 1587561 | NCBI WGS metagenome assembly OIWL01 (sample SAMEA3888903, study PRJEB22519) | human gut metagenome | biome: human gut; feature: human-associated habitat; material: faeces | place: Denmark | collected 2010 | reverse complement strand
CCCGTTTAAAGTTTATCAAAATGGGGATGCCTACATCGGAGGACTCAGGATGGAGTCTGGAGGACTATTCTCGGATAACCGCTATTCCGGTGAATCGTCTTCTAAATTTTTCCTTTATTCATCAGGAAGTAATGCGTTTTTGGGATTTTCATCTTCCGGTAAATGGGCCGGCCTTGGTCTAAATACCTTGCCGTCTACGCTTGGGGGTACAAGTGCTTTGATGCGCCTTGAGTATGCAACTAATCACAACGATATAAATTATGGGGCTGTGATAGATGTTCATGGTGGACGGCGCAACTATGCGTTATACTGCATTGGAGGTTTAAAGGTCAACGGATCGATCTCGACTGCCCGTTATGCACCCTCGTCGGACAAGAGTGATACAATCGTCCTGAACATCGGTTATCGGGACACGTTCGTCTTCAGTACCAGTACGTATCTTAGCGTCTATCTCCCTTCCCGGTCGACGATCACAAAGAAAATGGGAGAAGTCCACCCGGAATACGGAGATTCGTGGAGCGAAGTCGGTTTCAATTCCGTGATTTTTGTGCATGTGATCGTGGCGAAGTTCTCTTCCGAAGGTATCAGAATAGAACCAGAAAACTCTGATACACCATTGTTGGACAATAACGGCAACAGCATGACACTTGACATGAATAAGGGTGACTGTGCAACGTTCGCTTATTTTAACCAGGGATGGTATCTATTCAATAGACATTATTAATTACAATGCAAACAATCATAAAAACATACAATATGGAACTAACATTAAAAGATCGAGTATTAATACTCAACACCGTGTTGCCACAGTTTGACACGAGAAAAAACATGGAACTGAAAGTATCGATAGACAGTAAGATAGCGATCTCGGAGGTTGATCAGAAGCGTATCGTTATCAAGGATATGGGGAGTGGTCAAATCAACATCGGATTTACCGATGCGGCTTCTATCACCGATACGGTTGAAATCTCATTGACGGATGAAGAATTAGCCTATCTCAAAAGCCGTGTTGAATTTATTGATCGAAACGGTATGTTTTCAGAGTTCACTATGCCCACATACGTGAAGATACTGGACACGCCATATATCAGTTCGGATTTTGAGAACATGAACAGCCTGTAAAACAGAATATGTAGGGGGAAAAGAAAAAGCCCCCGGCTCGTTAGTAAAGACGCCAATCACATACTAACAAACAAAGCGACGCACCGCGCGACCGGGGGCTATGTACCTTCTGACCGCGATGCGTCGCTTTCGTTTTTATGTGATTGGCAATACAAATATATCGAAAAAGTTTAAGATGATAGCAAATTGGGATGGAATGTATATACCTTATACGAATAATTTGAAAAAGACTGAACTACTTCTTTCAGTTAAAGAAAATGTAAAATTTGACTTGAATGTATAACGATAAGTATTTAAAGAAATGAAGACACCGATAACTTACTACGGAGGTAAACAAACAATGTTGAAACATATTTTACCACTGATCCCGGAGCATTCCGTCTATACGGAAGCCTTTTGCGGTGGTGCGGCCGTCCTGTTTGCAAAAGAGCCGGCTCCATGTGAAGTAATAAACGATATCAATGCGGAGATCATCAACTTTTATTGGATGGCAAAATGTTATTATCCTGAGCTGAAAACGGAAATAGACCAAATGCTACATAGCCGATACCAACATGACCATGCGACATACATATATAATAATCCAGCTTTGTTCAAACCAGCAGAACGTGCCTGTGCTTTTTGGTTTCTAACAAAAACATCGTTTGCCAGCAAACTCAATGGAACATTCGGTTTTGATCTGAAAGGAGGAATGCCTAAACGGTTGAGAAATGCCAAGGACGCATTCACAGAAGAGCTTTGTAACCGTCTGGAACATGTTACAATCGAATGCCAGGATGCAATATCCGTCATTAAACGATATGACCGTCCTGAAACATTCCATTTTATCGATCCGCCTTATATTGACACTAATTGTGCCCATTATAATGGGCTATTCAATGAACAGGCGTTCATTGAATTGTTGGATATTATATCCAGCTTGAAAGGAAAGTTCATGTTGACCATGTTTCCTAATGATCATTTACAAGATTACACAACCCGATACAACTGGACCACCCATCGTATTGAACGAACTATTTCAGCCAGTCGAACCTCCAGAAGAAAACAAGAAGAATGGATCGTTTGTAATTACTAAAAAAATATCGTTTAAGTATCATGTAAACGATACTTAAACGATATCCTTATTGCTTACAGTAATAGTAACATCCACCTCTTTTTTTGATTTTTCGTTTTTAAAACTTGAATTTTTGGTTTTGCGGATTATACTACCTTTCTCAACCACTCCCCATAAACCGAAGCCGTCGTGCCGGTACCGTCCGAACTGCCTATCCAGCCAGTTTTGCACTTCCTGATCGTTGAATGCCCCTTCATAGGCATACATGACTTCATCGTCCTGCAACAGTTTGCACACATCCTTAAAATCTCCTTGTTCCAATCCCCGTAATAACAATCGTTCCGTTTCCAGTATTTTCATATCATCCTCCACATTTATAAAATCATCAATTCCGAAACATTTAAGTTTCTCACCTTTACCAACACTATTTCCGGTAAAAGAACTTTTACCTCCTCTTCTTCTCCCGTTTTTTTCCAATACACGACAAAATTAACGCGTGCCTCTTTCAGTTCATATCCCTTATCCAGCCATTTCTCGATCTCTTTTTTGAAACTGTTTGAGAAACGGACAACTTCCTTATCCGACGAATCGCAACAACCGCCCTCCATCAACCGCAATGGCATGCCACTTTTCAGATTTCCAATCGACTCCTGCCTCCTTGCATCTTTGAAAAAATCCAACCATACATCGCGATGCGTAAGCAAGAACAGCAAACGTTCCGGCATCGGATAATAAGCCTTATCGAACCGGATAATTTTTTCCTCATTGCCGAAAATTTCCGGATAATAGCTATTCAAATGGATCGATAACTTATTTTTGGCACGTGTGAGTGCTACATAAATCTCACGTCTCTTTTCATCCGTGACAGGCTGATTATCCCCTAATAAATCCCTATTATCGTTTAAAAGCAGAAAGACATTATCAAACTCTTTCCCTTTTGCCTTGTGAATCGTAGAAACAACGATAGTTTCTCCCCGAACGGCATAGAAATCTTCCAGCTTCGATTCAAACAGATACGTTTCCCAATCCGAACGATACTTACAGGGATAAAGTTGTTCGAAATTCTGAATAATCCCTCGGCAAATTTCCCAAGAAGCAGTTTCACAATATTCATTTTTAATAGCTTGTTTTGCCTCAGCCCAGCATACTTCATCTATCAGATGAACCTCCGCTTGCGATCCTAAAATCCGGTTGAAGAAACGCATCTCATCCATATCGCACAGACGGAAACCCTCGTTCGACTGAATCAAACGGACTGGCATACGTTTATCTTTCAACAAACAGGCAACCTGTATCGCTTCCCAGTTTGTCTGAGTCAATACGCAGGTCGTTCCGATCAGAGGGGTTGCACAAATATCCTGCACCAATGGTATAACCATATTCGGCGACTGGTATTGAACGATACGGATCTCACCTTCATCCTGGTCGTGAGAAATGATCCGCGACTGCTTCATTCTTTCAGGTATAGTTTCCCAGAAACGATTCGCAAACTCAACCAAACACTTTTTGCTTCGGAAATTGACCAGCAAATCATGCGTACGAGCACCGTATTCATCGACCAGCTTTCTCATATATCGGGAATTCGAACGACGGAAACTGTAAATATTCTGGTCATCGTCACCTACCGCGACTACCTTCAAGTTCTCATTTTTACGAATAAGCGCCTCCACCAGTGCAAACTCGTCTTCAGTCATATCCTGCGCCTCATCAATCACCAGAACCGTTTTTGTAATACGATTTATCTCTACTTCCCCATTGCCTATTTTTCCCACGGCATCGATAATTACGGAAGATGATTTTTCTAAAGAACCTTGCAGCCCTAACAGGTCGAAACAATAAGAGTGGAAAGTCTTGATCTCAACATAACCAGCAGCAGTCCCTATCAAATCCCATAACCGTCGTCTGAATTCGCTCGCAGCAGCACGAGAAAAAGTCAGCATCAAGAGTTGTTCGTGCTTGACATCTTCCTCCAACAGCAAGTAAGCCAGTTTATGAACAAGTACACGTGTCTTTCCACTTCCGGGTCCCGCCATGACAACTATAGAACCGGGACGGTCATCCTTGACAATCTCCAATTGTGTTTCGGACAATTCCCCCAATAACCGCTGAAGTTTGGTATTCGTCATTTTCCGGTTAATCTCATCCCTCCGTTTACCAGGGAAATATTTTTGGAGGAATGACGAATAATTCAGTTGGAAATAGTCGTCAACAAATTCCAATGCATCGCTATTACCGGAAAGCATTTTCCGTACATATTCACCGACAATATTAATCTGCTGGATCTTATTGGCATAAAACAGTTCGAGTTTATGATAATCATCCTGTTTATATTGCATCTTATTATTCAGAACCAATCTGTCTATCTGCAATCGGTTGTATAACACCAAGAAGCCACCTTCGATCTGTAAGGCTTCTATCCGCGAAAGATACAAAAGAGTATCTTCAATGTCTTCCATCCGAATGGTATGCCCAAACAATTGTTTCCTGACATCCTTCTCATACGCCTCTTTCAGCTCAAGCATGGAAAACTCGACCAAAATATTTCCGCTCTGTTCCAGCTCGCTGGACTGTCCTGTTTTCTCAAACAAATAACGAATGATGAAATCAGACAAGAGATGCCTCCCTTCCGTCAGTTCTTCCAGATCGAGGACCGATCCGGTACGGGCAATCGTGACATAATTATGCGCTTTATCCAAGTATATCCGTTTGATCCAGTTCTTTTCAGACCAAAAATTAAGGAGTCTGTTTAGCTTATCTGGCGAAATACTTTTTCCAGTCTCGATCTCGGCTTCTTTCCGTAGCTCTTTCAGATTGAAAGATTGTTCTTTTGCGGTAAAAACGGATAAAAGGTATTCATCAAGACGGTTGTAAAGAAGGACTGTTTCAAGCGAACGATTGCTGTTTTCACCTTTTTTTATATAAGCTGTCAAGTCACAAGCGTCTGCCAGAATATTCTCTTCCCGCAACAAGCGAATGACCAGCATCACTTCTTGCCGGGATATCCCCAAATGGTCCGAGATATAATCGATACGAGATTCCGGGATCTCGCCATTTACATGCTTGCGGCTTCTCGTCGAAATTAATTTTTTGATGATACGTATCGCTTCTTCCTTTTGAGTGTCATCAAAACGTGGAGAGACTGTTATTCTATCGATAGCCTCCTGAGCTGTTTTCGCAAGGATACTATCAGCAAAAACACATGGATTGTTTTGCCCCCGCCGAATATAACCGGCCTCCTCAAGCGCGGCTATTGCAGTGGTTACACGCGTTTCCACGTCCAGAATATTTTCATTCCAACCAGCTTTACGGGCAAGTTCAAGAGCTGACAACGAAATCCTGGAACTGGTAAGTTCTTTAATTGCTTTCCAAACCTGCTGTATCTCTTTAATACGCAGTTTGGTCTGGTTTAGCAAATAGAAGTGCTTGTCCAGATCCTCTTCGTTGAAAAGAACGTAACAATCCGCCTCAATTGATTCGTCACGCCCGGCTCTACCAGCCTCCTGCACATAATTTTCCAATGAATCCGATATCTCGTAATGAACCACCAGACCGACATTTTTCTTGTCGACCCCCATTCCAAAAGCAGAGGTAGCGACCATTATCCGGATTTTATTGTCTATGAAATCATTCTGACTGGACGTTTTCATCCGGGTTTCCATCTTTCCGTGAAAAGTACCGGCCGAAAAACCATCCTGCTGCAAGCGCGTGGCAACTTTGGCTGCCGTACGGGTACGGGAAACATAAACTATAGCCGGACAATCATGGTCTTCAATGATACTCCGTAACAGTCCATATTTTTCATCTTCATTTTCTACCTTGAAAACTTTGTATTTTAGATTTTTGCGGGTACTTCCCGAACAAAATGTTTTAAAGCGTATATTTAGCTTTTCGAAAAAATAGTCTTTGATATCTTGTATTACATTCTGCTTGGCAGTGGCTGTAAAACAGGACACCGGTATCGCCTGCTTCCCTCCTTTTTGTTCCTGTAACAGACGTATGAAATCACCTATATATAGATAATCCACACGGAAATCCTGTCCCCAAGCTGAGAAACAGTGTGCCTCGTCAATAACGAAACGAACCACTTTCCGCCCGACCAACAACCGTTCTATCGTTTTCGAACGAAGCGACTCCGGCGATATATACAAGATGGAAACCGACCCTTCTTCCACCCTTTGGATAGCATGGGCACGTTCCACCGGGTCTAACATCCCGTTGATGGTAACAACATCCATGATTTCATTTTTCCACAGGTTATCCACTTGGTCCTTCATCAGGGATTGCAAGGGAGAGATAACGACAGTAAGTCCTTTTATCCGTTTACCGCTCATCAAAGCCGGGAGCTGGAATGTGATGGATTTTCCTCCGCCTGTCGGAAAAACAGCCAAAAGAGATTCTCCTTCAATCGCAGCCTCCACCGCTTTCTGCTGCAGATCTTCTCCTTCATAGGTACGGAACGAATCATATTTGAAAAAATATTTCAGTCCTTCCTTACCGTTAAATGCTCCTCTGCAATAAGCACATTCGTTATTTTCACAAGGCGTATCCCGCAAACGCTCCATCACCCATCCTACCTTCGGGTAATTATGCAATACCCAAAGCGGAATGCCGGAACTGCTATTCCAACAATTAATCAAAGACAGGCCATAAGCCAATTCCACCGGATAAGAGGTGATCAATTCAGCAAGCGGAGAAGATATACAGATGTCTTTACTGAAACACTCAAGGATACTACCCGATAAATCATCCAGAATATCCGGTGCATAATCTATGTAATCAAAAAAGCCGCCGAACTCATCCGTATCATGCAATAACCCGTAATAGATCATTTTCAGCATACTATCCAAGCGTTCAAAAGCGTTTTGTTCTTCCTCGAATAACAACAACGATTTCAGCGAATCGTTTACCGGGTTATTGGGTTTATCAGCCTGTAACTTATCATCCTTGGACAGTTGATGATGCAGTTTTTCCGGGAACAGCAACGAGGATAGATAGAGCGTATCAATTATTTTCGGTTGTCGGCAGCCTGCTTTCTCAAACTGAGGTTTCAAATAAGAAAGGTCATGTTTTAATATATTATGCCCGCCAATATAAGGTACCTGATGCAAAAAAAGCAACAGATTATCAAAGGAATTTTCATGAAAAGGAGTTCTGTCGGATCGGACAGCTCCGATATCCACTACCCGGCAGGTGTTCAGCGTTACTTCCAGATCAACAAAGGTTATGTCTTTCATGGGCTACATTTTTGTTTTGTAGCAAAAATACATTTTTTCTTTTATCCTCAAGCAACCACACCAAAAAAATCCTTTCTCGACTATCTTTCCCATATTGTCATTTTGATAATAATCTCCTGCCGAAAACGAGAGATACTACCACTCCTTCGGACGAAGAGAAGCCGAGAGAACTCTAAGACTCTTGGCTCTTGACTAAGAAATCTCACATTTTCATATTCCCTATTACAAAGAAATTAGTATATTTGTCTAACGTTAAAATTCAAATTATGAGAATTTACTACTTCATTATCACCCTCATTATCAGTTTTTGTGTTTCCCTTCAGGCACAAAACAATGCGGACAAATTCAAGCAACAGGCACAAAGTAGCTTTGAGAACAAAGACTATACGAAAGCCCGCTATCTTTATATCCAGGCATACAAGGATTACGCAAATGAAGGAAAAATAACGCAGGCAATCGAATGCGGTACACAGGCGGCATCCCTCTATCACCGCGAGAACTACTATCAGGAAGCGTTCGACCTCTGCCGACAAATGAGCCAGATAGTGGCAAATCAGGAACATGCAGAGCAAAAGAAACTGTACGGCCTGCGTTTTGGGATAACAAAAGAGCGCCTACAAATGTACATCAAGCTAAGAAACACCGCGCAAGCACAGCTCCAGCTTAACATGCTGGACAACCTGGCCGAAGAATCAGGCAATCCCGAACTTACCGAAGAACTGTTGTACACAAAAACCGATTATTTCTATATCTTCGAACAGAAAAAAGAAGGAGACGCAGCATTCAACAAGCTCATCAGCCAATACCGGGAGAAAAAGGAATACGGTAAAATCGACGAATGCTATCAAAATCTGATCGCAATTGCCCGCAAAGCCAATAATATCTCGTTGCTAGAGCAAACCTACGAGAAATATATGGTATGGACCGATTCCGTAAAAATGCTTACCGCAGAGGACAAATTGGGTGCCCTGCAACAAAAATACGACAGCAGCCTGCAAACGATACAGGAAAAAGAAGACCAGCTATCAGCCAAGCAGTATATCATCGCCGGGCTCTGCACGTTAGCCGCCATCCTAATTGCCGCATTGGCGTTTCTGGCATTTCTGGTCATACGCTTCATACTCCTGAACCGGAAGTTGAAGAAGATCATCCAGACCATCACCGAGCACAGCGAACAACAGACCGGATTCATCCAAAGTATATCGGCGCAGATGGAACCGACACTAGACGAAATGAGCAAATCGGTAGCCGGATTGCAAATCACAGCACCCAGACAAGCAAAAGCCATACAAGCCCGTATCGATGCCCTAAAACAGTTCGGAAATCATATACAAGAACTTTCTTTGTTGGAAAACTCCTTGCTGGAAACCTACGAAGCACAATCTTTTAATGTCAGCTCTTTCTGCGAGAAAGTGATGGAACAGGTAAAAGAGGATGTCCGTCCGGACGTTGAAGTCACTGCTGATATCCCAAAGATCGAAATCAAGACAAATGCCGAACAGCTGCAACGCATCTTGCTACACCTGCTGAGAAATGCGGCGATCTACACGACATCAGGCAAAATCAAGCTGGAATTCAAGAAGAAAGGAGCCCATATCTGTCAGTTCATCGTTACCGACAGCGGTCCGGGTATCCCTGTCGAAAAGCAAATGGCGATCTTCAAGCCTTTTACTGAAATCAAGGATCTGACTGATGGAGACGGACTGGGATTACCCATCTGCTCCCTAATCGCTTCGAAGATGAACGGCACACTGTCCATAGACCCCGAATACAAAAAAGGCAGCCGCTTTATTCTGGTATTGCAGGTGTAACCTGACACATACATTGCCTGCCGCAGACGAGTGCGCATCCCTGTATCGTCTGCGGCAGGTCGCATCCGGTAAATTTCATTCCATCCTCTCCTTTATTATCCTCCAAGAATACGTATCGAAAGAATACAATATACTTTCTATTTGAAAGAATTAAACAATAGTTTTATTGCAAATTGTCACACAAATCAGCAAAACACTTTCAAATAGAAACAAACCAATCTATAGAATAAAAAAGCTTCTCCTTATCCGCACTCAATATTATTACATTTTGAAACAAATAACATATATTTGCCAAGCAATTTGATAAACAAATCAAATACATTACAAACATAAGGTCAACTAACAATGGATATAAGGAGCAATTTGAACAATAAGCAAGGATTATACGATCCTGCCAACGAGCATGACGCTTGCGGCGTAGGACTGGTCGTAAACGTCCACGGCGGTAAATCGCACGGCATAGTGGAATCAGCCCTTAAAATATTGGAAAACATGCGGCACCGGGGTGCGGAAGGAGCGGATAACAAGACCGGCGACGGTGCAGGCATCCTGTTACAAATTCCACACGAGTTTATCTTACTGCAAGGCATCCCCGTACCGGAAAAAGGTAAGTACGGAACCGGACTAGTCTTCTTTCCGAAAGACGAGAAACAGCATTCGGCTATCCTCAGTATCATGATCGAAGAGATCGAAAAGGAAGGGTTGACCTTAATGCATCTGCGCAAAGTACCTGTCAACACGGACATCTTAGGAAAAGACGCACGGGATACAGAGCCGGATATCAAACAGGTGTTCATCACCGGATGTGACGACCAGCAAGTATTGGAACTGAAACTATACATCATCCGCAAACGAATCGAGAAACGGATGGCGGCATCCGATATACCGAACAGGAAAGATTTCTACGTAGCGTCACTTTCCACCAAGAGCATCATATATAAAGGCATGCTGGAATCAATGCAACTTCGCCATTATTTCCCTGATCTGACCAACCCCTACCTGACAAGCGGACTGGCACTCGTCCACTCCCGCTTCAGCACGAACACATTCCCGACCTGGAGTCTAGCACAACCGTTTCGCCTCCTGGCACACAACGGGGAAATCAATACGATACGGGGCAACCGTGGCTGGATGGAAGCACGTGAAAGCGTCCTGTCCTCTCCCCGCATCCCGAATATAGACGAGATACGCCCGATCATCCAGCCGGATATGAGCGACAGCGCTTCACTGGACAACGTGCTGGAATTCTTCGTGGCGTCCGGCATGAGCCTGCCACATGCCATGGCGATGCTGGTTCCGGAAAGTTTCAACGAAAAAAACCCGATATCGGAAGACCTGAAAGCGTTCTACGAATATCATTCCATCCTGATGGAACCGTGGGACGGCCCGGCCGCCCTGCTTTTCAGCGACGGACGGTATGCCGGAGGAATGCTCGATCGCAACGGCTTGCGCCCGGCACGTTATCTGATCACGAAAAACGGCATGATGGTCGTGGCATCCGAAGTGGGCGTAATGGACTTCGAGCCGGACGAGATAGAGGAAAAAGGACGCTTACAACCGGGCAAAATCCTGCTGGTCGATACGGAAGAAGGCAAGATCTATTACGACGGCGAACTGAAAAAGCAGCTTGCTGGCGCACAGTTCTACCGCGTCTGGCTAGCAAACAACCGGGTGGAACTGGACGAACTGAAGTCCGGGCGACACGTCCCGCACACCGTTGCCGGATATGACAGGATGCTACGCACTTTCGGGTACAGCCGCGAGGACATCGAGCGTATCATCGCCCCGATGTGCATAGGCAGCACGGAGCCGGTCGGTTCAATGGGAAACGACATACCGCTGGCCGTCCTCTCCGAGCATCCTCAACTGCTGTTCAACTATTTCCGCCAACAGTTCGCCCAAGTGACGAACCCGCCAATCGATCCGCTCCGTGAGGATTTGGTCATGAGCCTAACAGAATATATTGGTGCTGTAGGAAGTAATATCCTCATACCGAACGAGGCACATTGTAAGATGGTACGCCTCGCTCACCCAATACTGACCAACACGCAATTAGATATTCTTTGCAACATCCGCTATAAAGGTTTCAAGTCCGTCAAGCTGCCGATGCTCTTCGAAGTATCGCAAGGCTGCGAAGGACTGAAAACCGCCCTCGACCGGCTTTGCATGCAAGCAGAACAATCTGTCGCAGACGGTGTGAACTACATCATCCTGAGCGATAAGGATGTGGACGAAACCCATGCCCCTATCCCTTCACTCCTTGCCGTCAGCGCCGTGCACCACCACCTGATCTCCGCACAAAAACGTGTGCAGACCGCATTGGTGGTGGAGACTGGGGAAATGCGCGAAGTGATGCACGCAGCCTTGCTCTTAGGCTACGGAGCAAGCGCCATCAACCCATATATGTCGTTCGCCATCCTCCAAGATCTGGTGGACAGGCAGGAAATACAGCTCAACTACGAAATGGCACGCAAGAACTACATCAAAGCGCTTTGCAAAGGTCTGTTCAAGGTCATGAGCAAGATGGGAATCAGCACGATCCGCAGCTATCGAGGCGCCAAGCTGTTTGAGGCAGTCGGCCTTTCGACCGCACTTACCGATGCCTATTTCGGAGGGACGGCCAGCAGTGTAGGCGGTATCCGCCTGCAAGAGATAGCCGCCGACGCCATCGCCCTGCATCATCAGGCCTTTAGAGGGACAATAGACAGTCTGACTCTTGAGCACAAAGGGCTATACAGTTTCCGCAAAGACGGCGAGAAACACGCATGGAACCCGGAAACGATCTCAGCCCTCCAACAGGCAACCCGTTTGGGTAGCTACAAGAAGTTCAAGGAATACACACATCTCGTAGACAAAAAGGATACACCAATCTTCCTCCGAGATTTCCTGACCTTCCGAACGGGAAAATCCATTCCGATCGAAGATGTGGAACCAATAAGCGAGATCATGAAGCGTTTCGTCACGGGCGCCATGAGCTTCGGCTCGATCAGCAAAGAGGCGCACGAGACGATGGCAGTAGCAATGAACAAGATACATGGACGCAGCAACACAGGGGAAGGAGGCGAAGACTCCGCCCGTTTCACTCCCCGCGAAGACGGTCTCTCCCTCCGTTCCGCCATCAAACAAGTGGCCTCCGGACGTTTCGGCGTAACCGCTGAATATTTAGTGAATGCAGAAGAGATACAGATCAAAGTCGCCCAAGGCGCAAAACCAGGTGAAGGTGGACAGCTGCCGGGATTCAAGGTTAACGACGTGATTGCCAAAACACGCCACTCCATTCCAGGTATCTCGCTGATCTCTCCTCCTCCCCACCATGACATTTACTCGATCGAAGACCTAGCACAACTGATCTTCGACCTGAAAAATGTCAACCCGAGTGCCGAAATAAGCGTGAAGCTGGTATCGGAAAGCGGTGTCGGGACAATTGCAGCAGGCGTAGCAAAAGCTAAAGCCGACCGCATCGTCATATCGGGAGCCGAAGGGGGAACAGGTGCTTCTCCGATGAGCTCCATCCGCTACGCCGGACTGCCTCCCGAACTGGGATTGTCGGAGACGCAACAGACACTGGTCATGAATAACCTTCGCGGGCAAGTCCGGCTGCAAACCGACGGACAGTTGAAGACCGGGCGCGACATCGTCCTGATGGCCCTGTTGGGAGCCGAAGAGTTCGGTTTCGCCACCTCCGCCCTGATCGTACTGGGCTGCGTGATGATGCGCAAATGCCACATGAACACCTGCCCGGTGGGTGTCGCCACCCAAAACGAGGAACTGCGCAAACGTTTCCACGGCCGTTACGAATATTTGGTGAACTTCTTCACCTTCCTCGCCGAAGAGGTCCGAGAATACTTGGCGGAGATGGGCTTCAAAAGGCTGGATGACATCATCGGGCGTACGGACCTGATCGATAAGCGCCCACCCACGCCATCTGCATCCGGCAAATACGCATTGCTCGATTTCTCCAAATTGCTGCACATCCCAGCACAGGCTGCTACAAATGCCATACGTCATACGGCAGAGCAGGTCCACTTGACCGGACATGTAAAAGACCAGGACATTATCCTGCATGCCATGCCGGCCATCGAGCACCGACAAGAGATTTCTTTGGATTATGCCATAGCCAACACCGACCGCTCGGTAGGCGCCATGCTCTCCGGTGAGATTGCCAAACGATACGGCAACTCAGGATTACCGGAACATACGCTTAATATCAAATTCAAAGGTTCGGCCGGACAGAGCTTCGGCGCCTTCCTTGCGCACGGTGTCAACTTCCGCCTCGAAGGAGAAGCCAACGATTATTTAGGCAAAGGCTTGAGCGGAGGACGTATCAGCGTGATGCCTCCGGTACGGTCGACCTTCGTAGCCGAAAACAACACGATTGCCGGAAACACCCTGATGTACGGGGCGACAAGCGGCGAAGTGTATATCAACGGACGTGTAGGCGAACGTTTCTGCGTGCGTAACTCCGGTGCTATCGCCGTCGTAGAGGGAGTCGGTGACCACTGCTGCGAATATATGACCGGAGGACGCGTGGTGGTTCTCGGACGTACAGGGCGCAACTTCGCCGCCGGCATGAGCGGCGGTGTTGCTTATGTGTGGAACAAGGAAGGAGACTTCGACTACTACTGCAATATGGAGATGGTCGAACTCTCGCTGATCGAAGACAGCACGACACGCAAGGAACTGCACGAACTGATCCGCAAACATTACCATTTCACTGGCAGTCACCTCGCAAGCAAAATGCTTGACAACTGGAACAAGTATGTGGATGAATTCATACAGATCGTCCCGATCGAATATAAAAAGGTCTTGCAGGAAGAGCAGATGAAGAAGTTGCAACAAAAAATCGCTGAAATGCAGCGCGACTACTAAACGGCAGGGATACGTACCCGGCAAGTGAGGAGCGACCGTCCTTATGCGTGAGGAGTCACCGTCCTTACAAGGTCCCCCCTACCCATCCGGGCCGAATTACGAAGAAAAGAAAAGTATCAGTATAAACAATCAATTACCAACATGGGAAATCCGAAAGCATTCCTCACCATACACCGGCAAGAAGCCGGATATCGTCCCGTTCATGAACGCATCGACGACTTTAGCGAAGTAGAACAAACGCTCAACAGCAGCGACCGCCGCACACAGGCTTCCCGCTGCATGGACTGCGGCGTGCCCTTCTGCCACTGGGCCTGCCCGTTAGGTAACAAACAACCCGAATGGCAAGACCTGCTCTATAAAGGCAGATGGCGCGAAGCCTTCCACGTGTTGGAGCAGACCTGCGACTTCCCGGAGTTTACCGGACGCATCTGCCCCGCTCTCTGTGAGAAAAGCTGTGTGCTGAAACTGAGCTGTGACGAGCCTGTCACGATACGCGAGAACGAAGCCTCCATCGTAGAGGCCGCTTTTCGCGAAGGATACATCCAACCGGTCCGCCCCATCCGCAACGGCAAGCGGGTAGCCGTGATCGGCAGCGGCCCGGCCGGACTGACAGCAGCCAACCAACTGAACCGCCGGGGATACGAAGTAACGGTATTCGAGAAATACGAACTCCCAGGCGGCCTGCTCCGATTCGGTATTCCGAACTTCAAATTAGGGAAGAACATCATCGACCGCCGTATCCGGCTGATGGAACAGGAAGGGATCGTCTTCAAAGTCAACACGATGGTCGGCAACGAAGTATCCGCCAAAGAGATCGCCTCGACGTTCGATGCCGTCTGTATCGCCATCGGTTCCGAAGTGCCGCGCGACCTCCCCATCGAAGGGCGTAATCTGAAAGGCGTCCATTTCGCCCTCGAACTGTTGTCACAACAGAACCGTATCCTCGAAGGCATCGTCATCCCGCCTAAAGACATCATCAACTGCAAAGGCAAGAAAATCCTCATCATCGGTGGCGGCGACACGGGAAGCGACTGCGTCGGGACAGCCAATCGCCACAAAGCCGCTAACGTGACGCAAATCGAAATCATGCCCCAGCCGCCCGTCGGACATAACCCGACAACTCCCTGGCCCCTGTACCCGCAAGTGCTGAAAACGAGCAGCAGCCACGAAGAAGGATGCATCCGCCGCTGGAACCTCGCCTCCGTCCGTTTCATCGGCGAAAAGAACACACTGAAAGGCGTCGAAGTCGAAGAGGTGGAATGGTTGCCTGCGAAAAACGGCGGACGTCCCGAAATGTGGAAGACAGGCCGTACGGAAATAATCGAAGCCGACCTCGTCTTCCTCGCGATGGGCTTCATCCACCCCGAACAGGAAGGGCTGATCAAAGAACTTTCCATCGCCGTCGACACACGCGGCAACATCGCCGTCGATCCGGGCACCAACCGGATAGCCGACACTAATATCTTCGCCTCAGGCGATGCCGTCAGCGGTGCCAGCCTCGTTGTCCGTGCCATGGCCTCCGGTCGCAAAGCAGCAGCCGCTATCGACAAATACCTGCACCCCCATAAATCATAATTCATAATTCATAAATCATAATTCCCATGTGTGGTATTACAGCAATCTTCAACATCCATAGCAGCGCCGCCGACCTTCGTCAGCAAGCCCTGAAAATGAGTAAACGTATCCGTCACCGCGGCCCGGACTGGAGCGGCATCTATCAAGGAAAAACCGCCATCCTCGCCCATGAACGCCTCTCCATCGTCGATCCTGCATCCGGCGGACAACCGCTGAGAAGCAAAGACGGCAAACTGATCCTCACCGTCAACGGCGAGATATATAACCATCGCGAACTCCGCGGACAGTTGAAAGACGAATACGAATTCCAGACCGGAAGCGACTGCGAGGTCATCCTCGCCCTCTACCGCAAATACGGCGTGGGATGCGTGGAAAAGCTGAGCGGGATCTTCGGATTCGCTCTCTACGACGAAGCGAACGACTGTTACCTGATCGCCCGCGATCCGATCGGCGTCATCCCCCTCTATATCGGCCACGACGACGAAGGGCATCTCCTTGTGTCATCCGAACTGAAAGGGCTCGAAGGCTTCGCCACCGCATACGGCCAGTTCCCTCCGGGACACTATTTCTATAGCCGTGATAAGGATTTCACCCGCTGGTATATCCGCGACTGGATGCAATATGATAACGTGAAAGATAATCCTGCCAGCGTAGAGGAACTGCACGATGCCCTCGAAGCGGCCGTACGCCGCCAACTGATGAGCGACGTGCCCTATGGCGTACTCCTTTCCGGCGGTCTGGACTCGTCCATCACCTCCGCCATAGCCAAAAAATACGCAGCCAAACGCATCGAGACCGAAGGGAAGGCAGATGCATGGTGGCCGCAGCTGCACTCCTTCGCTGTCGGTCTCAAAGGAGCGCCTGATTTAGTGGCAGCCAAGAAAGTGGCCGATTATATCGGTACTGTCCACCACGAGATCAACTACACGATCGAGGAAGGGCTCGATGCCATTCGTGACGTGATCTACTACATCGAGACATACGACGTGACGACTGTCCGCGCCTCCACTCCGATGTACCTGTTGGCTCGCGTAATCAAGTCGATGGGTATAAAGATGGTGTTGAGCGGCGAAGGGGCGGATGAGGTGTTCGGGGGTTACCTCTATTTCCACAAAGCCCCGGATGCGAAAGCATTCCACGAAGAGACCGTCCGTAAACTGAGCAAACTCTATATGTATGACTGTCTACGGGCTAACAAAAGCTTATGTGCTTGGGGTGTGGAAGGTCGCGTTCCTTTCCTCGACAAAGAGTTTCTCGATATTGCCATGCGCCTCAACCCTGAAGCCAAAATGTGTCCCGGTAGCGTGATCGAGAAGAAAATTCTCCGCGAGGCTTTCGCCGATGTGCTCCCCTCGGAAATAGCCTGGCGGCAGAAGGAACAATTCTCCGACGGCGTCGGCTACAGCTGGATCGACACGCTGAAAAAGGTGACCGCCCAAGCCGTCAGCGACACTGAAATGGCGAATGCCGCCCGGCGCTTCCCGATCAACACGCCTCAGAACAAAGAAGAATACTTCTACCGTACCATCTTCGAAGAGCATTTTCCCAGTGAAAGTGCCGCCCGCAGCGTGCCGAGCGTACCGAGCGTTGCCTGCTCCACCGCCGAAGCTCTCGCTTGGGATACCGCCTTCAAGAACATGAACGACCCCAGCGGACGGGCGGTGAAAGGGGTACATGAAGCGGCATACTGACATACCGATCTCCGTAACAAAACACACTCAAATCTGTATGTTATATAAAAAACAGAAACAAACCTCTAAACTGAAGTTTGCTTCTGTTTTTATATGACCTTCACTAATCCCGCACGCAACGGATAGGGAAATAACAAGCTCCGACTGCTGCCGCTGAGACATTATTATTAATCATATCATTGTCGCCATCCAAATATGGAAGCATCGGAATTCCCTTTGACAAGATATCGACCCAAAATAAGACAGTTCCTTCTAACTCCGTTGAATTAAACTTAGGAGTATTGGTTTTACCAAACCCTGTTGTCTGTCCCAGTGCAGGCACAGCATAAAGTGAAAGTCCACTCAAATTATCAGGAGTATTATCACCAGACTTCCACCATTGAGCAGCCACCCAATCACGACTATCTTTATTTTCCGCCACATTAGAAGCCATCATATGCCACCAGTCAAAGCCAAAAATATAATCAATATATTCCATGTCTGCATAATAATTTCCAAATACACCATGCGTAAAACTTGTCGGAATATGCCACCCTTCGGGGCAAAGACTATTATTAGTTTGTCCTTCTATATCTTGTGAAAGAATATTGTAATCTGAACCAAGATTCTGGACATATGGATCGTAATCTCCCGCCACAGCCGAAAAGTTATAATGCAAACCATATCGTTTCTTCACCTCATCGCTCTGACTTTCCACATCAAAACTATCATCTTTCTTATAATAATCATACATAGCTGCTTTCTGATACTGAGTACCTGTCGAATATTCGTTAAGATAAACAGTTTGAGACTTTTGGTCATCCGTTGCGCTCCGCTGATAAACCAAAGAAGTTCCATCCTTAAACTTTGTAGCACGCAAATTCTCTCTCATCCAATAAGACGCTCCTATCTTGACAATAGGATACTCAATACCGTCAGCATCCGAAATGGTATAGGGTTCTAACTTATACTTATCAATCCCATTTTTGCATTCCTTGACATTTTTAGATGATGTAATCATCAATTTGGAGATTTCCTCCTTCCCTCCAGTTCCCGCAATAAAAGCTGCAAGAGGTGACACATTACCATTTTCATAACTACCCCGCATTGTCCAACCAATGTTACCTCCGGCAATATTCCTACTGCCTTTAGCACCTCCTAGATATTTCGCTATATATCCATTGGCAAGGTCTACCTTGTTATCTTCACCTACAGGATAAACGGCTACGACCTGATAAGTCACGCCATTTTGCCCCGGAATACGGCCGAACCCTTCCTTACAGATCTCCGCAACCTGCTTATCGCCATCCATCACTTTCCACACGTTGGATTTATCCCAATCTATATCATTTATATCGATATAATTCTCAACTGTGACAGGCATACTGAACCGGGTTCCATCAGTCAAGATAAATTCCACATAGTCATCATAGACCTTCACATCGCTAAAGAACGAGCTACCACCGCCCCCACCGCTACCGGCAGGACCTTGTGAGCCGGTCGGACCCTGTTCTCCCGTTTCGCCACGCTCACCTGAAACTTTCGCCCACTGCTTACCTCCGTCTACAGAAAGATAAACGGCAGTATCATTCTTCTTACCCCCGCCAATCAGAATGGCATCATCCGGCAATTGGCTTCCTAATTTCAATTCAGGAGGTATACTCTGTGTATTAGCGCCGATTATATTGCCTTCAGAATCTTTCATCAGTTCGCCGTCAAGTGTCCAATACCAATTTCCATCTTCCGACTGCTTTATACCGATTAGGGGGGTATTCCCTTTTTCGCCTTTCTCGCCGTGATAGATCGTAGCCGGTTCCTGATTCTTAAAACGTATCGTATAACCGACCGTATCACTGCCTAAAACCACAGGAGTGACATCCGTGATATAGTCATTTTCGTCCATCAACTTTTGAAGAGCATCAATATTGCTACTGGCCGCAGCCTGCCAGGTTTCCAAAGCTTCGATACGGTTCTCCAATCCCGAAATCTTATTCCATAAATCTTCATCATTATAGCATCCGGTCATAAACACAGCAGAAAGAGCTAACCAAACACAAATACTCGTTTTTATCTTTTTCATTTTTCTGTTATATAAAAATTCGATTAATAATACTAATCAGTCTTGACTACCGGCATCGCTGGATGCCGGTAGTCAAGACCATTCGATGCCAGTTACCAGCACCGTTCAGTGCCGATGACCGGAACAAATTATAATTCACCCGGACGTTCTTCTTCTCCGGGAATATTTCCCACATACAAAGGATAGGGGAAGCGGTTTCGACGGGGTTCCTTCAACAACTTCTTTGAATTTGTGCTTGCCTGAGTCGCAACCTCCAAATAGTAAGCCCCCTTATTTAACTGAGGAATGATAAATGAAAAAAAAGATGGGTCGTTGCGTAGTAAAGCAGAAACCGGGACAGGGATTTCCGTTTTATCCGTATCGGACACGAAGAAGAAGCCGACCGTCTGCCCTTCAGAACCGATTATCTTCACCCGGTTGCCTTCGCCGTTAAGACCACCGCCCGGAGTGATCCGAAGATTTTCACTGCCGGTTGCCACATCGACAACTTTCGTAATGGTCGGCAATCCTTCTTCCGTACCGGCGACAATCACACTGATGTTTTTCAAATCTTCCTTAAATTCGATACGGGGTGAACAACGTAAAGTTACATTGTTGACCGACGGATCGAATTTGGCATCCGGACCTATAAACGGACTGTCCACGCCAAGTGAATTATTAGCAAACCCGAACTCTACGGTAGAAGCATTGTAAAGTTCTATCTTAGCCTGGGCCATCAAGTCGTTATAGGCACTCTCCAACTCAGACGCCGTAAATTTACTGTTCGTTGCAGCCAGCTTGCATAAGTCTTTGACTGAACGATTTGCCTGATAAGTTACATTAAAAGAAAAGTCATCATCACGCTCCGTCAGCTTATTAGCGACTAATTTGCCGGTAATGCTACGCATTTTAGGTTCGTTTAAAGCCATAAATTTAAAATTTGATTAAGTTCGATTAGAACTATTTCCTTTTATGGCGTTTTTCAAGTAACGAAATCCATATCAACAACCAAAACACACTTTATTTTGGCAAAAAGGTTCAAACGGGTAATAAAAATTAATACAAAAACCCGTTTTGTTAGGATTTATTTTATAGATTTGCATCATTATTAACGTAGTTCTAATCGAACTATGTCTATTTTTTTGTTTCCTTTTAATTATCAATTATTATTACAAATACGAACTTCTGGCTACTTTCGTAGTACAAATGGGATTCCTGCCATTTATAAGAAATCCTCCCGCATCGGACTGAACGTGTCGATCAGAACACCAGCTTCCAAGCATATGCAACCATGCAGAATACCCGGTTTCATATATACGCCGTCACCCGGACGCACAATCTTCGTTTCACCGTCCGTCGTGAACTCGAACACACCACTCGCTACATAAGTCGTTTGCGTATGCGGATGTGTATGCAGCGTTCCGATTGCTCCTGTTTCGAACTTGACTTTGACCATCATCAGGTTGTCGTTATAACCCATGATTTGCCTAACGATACCTTCACCCGCTGATTCCCATGGCATTTCTGCCTCAAACTGAAAATTGTTACTCTCGTATTTCATGATTTTGCAATTTAATTATTACAAAAATAATCGTTTTTTCGTACATTTGATGCATTATTAAATCTATCAACATGAAAAATAGAATTTCTACTGGGGCGCTCTTCGCCATGCTTATGCTTATGGCCATGCTTCCCCGAACCGGACATTCACAAGAAATCGATCCCAACGCCTATTACGAGATCGTAAGCAGCAACAACCTGGTTCTCGACAATCAAGACAGCGAAGACGACGGGACCCAGATATTCATCAACAACCGTGTGGAGAACCGCGTGTCGCAGGTATGGCAACTGACGACTCCCGGCCATGGGGTCTATAAGATCTGTACGCCCCTCTCCGATAAATGCGTGGACAACAACAACACGAAAGAACCGGGCCCGGTTATCCAGTGGGACAACGGAGCGACCAATATGAACCAATTCTGGAAACTCACGAAGATAGGAGGAAACACCTACACGTTCACCAACATAACAAACGGGTTGAACCTCGGTATCAGTGACGACGGGCAACCAGGAAAAGCGGCTCTCCAGCTTGTCGCTGATTCGACCAGTGCCAGACAACACTGGACACTACGCCGGTCAAACATCAAAATTGACAAGGAGGCCCTGCGCAGTTCCAGTGACAAGGATTGGGAGAACGAAACTATCTTTGCCGTCAACAAGGAGCCGGGGCATACGACTTATGTCCCCTTCCCTTCCGTGGAAAGCCTGAAAAGTTCGCCAGACTACCGCAAAGCCTGGCTTCGCCCGAACTCGCCGCGCTACCAGTTGTTGAACGGCAACTGGAAATTCAATTGGGTAAAACAGCCGTCCGAACGTCCGGTCAATTTCTATAAACCGAACTACGATGTTTCCGGCTGGAAAGAAATTCCGGTTCCTTCCAATTGGGAAATGTACGGATACGGTACTCCTATTTATACAAACATCACGTATCCGCATCGCAACAACCCTCCTTTCATACAAGGCAAGAAAGGATACACGATTATGGACGAACCGAACCCGGTCGGCTCCTACCGCCGCGACTTCAATATTCCGGACGACTGGAAAGGAAGTGAAATCTTTATCCATTTCGACGGAGTCTACAGTGCGATGTACCTCTGGGTGAACGGAAAGAAAGTCGGGTACAGCCAGGGAGCGAATAACGACGCAGAATTCAATATCACGAAATATGTAAAGCCGGGAAAGAACGTCCTGGCTGTCGAAGTGTACCGTTGGAGCGACGGCAGTTACCTGGAAGACCAAGATATGTTCCGCCTGAGCGGTATCCATCGCGATGTTTATCTGTTCGCGACTCCCAAGCTGCGCTTGCGCGATTACTATCTGACCGCTTCCTTCACAGGAGATGACCTGAGCAAGGCGATATTCAATGTCCGTACAAACGTGACGAACTATGGCAAAACAGTGGACGAAGCGGTTGTCGACATCACGTTGCTGGACCAAGACGGCAAACAGGTGGCCTTTATATCCGATGTTGTCAAAGACATCAGGAAAGGACAGGAAACGGTCAACACGGCCAGCGTCGAAGTCAAGAACCCGCGTCTCTGGTCTGCCGAGACTCCCTACCTTTACACGGCGATACTGGAACTGAAAGACAAGACTGGCAAAACACTAGAAGCTATGTCTTCACAATTCGGTTTCCGCAAAATCGAGATCAAGAACAAGCGGGTATATATCAATAATGAGCAGGTGTTCTTCAAAGGAGCTAACCGCCATGACATCCACCCTCAGCACGGAAAAGCGGTTCCGGTCGAGTCGATGATCGAGGATATATTGCTTTTCAAGCGTTATAATCTGAACACGATCCGCACGAGCCACTATCCAAACGATGCCAAGATGTACGCATTACACGACTACTATGGCCTCTACGTGATGGACGAAGCCGATATAGAGTGTCACGGCAACCATTCGATCAGCAACAAGGAAAGCTGGTTACCCGCCTATGTAGACCGTATGGTTCGCATGGTCGAGCGTGACAAGAACCACCCGTCCGTCATCTTCTGGTCTATGGGTAACGAATCCGGTGACGGCAAAAACTTCGACACCGTATACAAGGAAGCCCGCAAACTCGATCCGCGTCCGATCCATTATGAAGGCAAAAACCGGATCGCCGACATGGATTCCCGAATGTATCCTTCCATCGAGTCGATGAAGCAACAGGATGAGGAGAAGAGCGACAAACCGTTCTTCCTTTGCGAATATGCGCATGCAATGGGTAATGCGATCGGTAACCTCGATGAATATTGGGATTATATCGAAAACCATTCCTGCCGCATGATAGGCGGTTGTATCTGGGACTGGGTGGACCAGGGTATCAACAAATATGGCGAATTGTCTGACCGTTACTACTTCGGCGGTGGCTTCGGCGACAAACCAAACGATTTTGATTTCTGCTGTAACGGTATCGTAACTCCCGATCGCCAGGTAACTCCTAAATTGATCGAAGTGAAAAAAGTGTACCAATATATCAAATTCAAACCGGTAGAGTTGAAGGCTGGTAAAGTGAAGCTGGAAAACCGCTACGATTTCCTTAATCTGAATCAGTTCGATTTACAATGGCAATTGTTGAAAGACGGCCAAATAGTCGAATCGGGCGTATTATCTTTAGGCGATGCAGCTCCGAACAAAGACATCGAAGTGACGATTCCTTATAAAACGGCTTTGGATGCCGGCAGCGAATACTTCCTCAACCTGTCAGCCCGGTTGAAAAAGGATTGCAATTGGGCGAATGCCGGACACGAAGTAGCCTCCGAGCAATATTCACTGACCGGAAAGATTGCAGTAGCTCCTGTCGACACAGCTTTCAACGACACACTGAAAGTCGAAGAAGAAAAAGGGCAGATCGGTTTTCGCGCTCCGGGATTCTTCATCGCTTTCAATCCAGAGACGGGCAAGATGGTTTCTTTACGCTATACCGGTACGGATATGATCTATAATAAGGAAGGTTTCGATTTCAACTGGTTCCGTGCAATGGACAATGATAAACGGGACTATCTGCCGACCACCGTCAAAAAGCAGGCATTCGACTGGAAGCAGGCCACCGACAAAAAGTCGGTGACCATTACCACGAGCTTGGAAGCTACCGTAGGAAGCGGAACCCAAAAAGTGGTACTGCCATTCGACGTCACCTATACAGTCTATGCAAACGGTACGGTCGATGTAGACGCGACTTTCAAAGCTGGCAACGACTTCAACCTGCCTCGCCTCGGCCTTCAGGTTGCTTTGAACCCGACACTCGAACAGGTGGAATGGTACGGGCGCGGCCCGATTGAAAACTATTGGGACCGCAAAAATGCAGCCTATGTCGGCCTGTACAAGAACACCGTGACTGGAATGGAAGAAGCCTACGTACGTGCCCAGTCGATGGGTAACCGCGACGATGTACGCTGGCTGACGCTAAAAAGCCTCGATAACCAAGGTATCCGAATCACATCTAAAGACCACCTGAACTTCAGCGCACTCCACTTCACCGATCCGGAACTGTGGGAACTGACTTACGGGCATGACCTCGACAATATCCGCCGTGCGGAAGTGATTCTAAATCTCGATTGCATCCAGCGTGGTATTGGAAACGGCAGTTGCGGCCCAGGCCCGCGCCCACATTATGAAATTGAAAAGAACAAAAACTATAGCTACTCGTTCCGCATCGAGAACGCGAAGTAACCTATCGGCGAATGAAGACTTAACCGCCTTGTTTCCACGCTCGACGCGGGATCGCAAAAGAACAGGCATTATCTACGGCCAGTTATAACGCGATCCTGTGCCCAGCACAGGAATAAGGCGGTTTTTATTCACCGATAAAGCATCATTCAAACAAAGCAACCATTCACTAAGCCCCTATAAAGAATGAAGAAAATCTTATTGACCGCAGGCTTTACCCTATTCGCTTGGGGATCGACCTGCCTGGCGCAAAGCACGTATTTCAGCGACAGTAAAGAATGGCTCCGGAAAGCTGAGGCCTGCAAGCCGGAGTTGAGTTATCAGACTATTTCTCCCGTCAAAGTCGTCCGTTCCGTACAGGACACAAAAGCATTCCAGGGCTGGCGGATGGAAGATGCCGGACAACCGGATATCCTCTTCAACGAGCCGTTCAAAAAGCATCCAGCCATTACCCTGGATTTCGGCAATCATTATACCGGCTATCTCACTTTCTCCATCAAACCGTCCGGATTAAAAGCTGCAGACGCACCCGTCCGGCTTAAGTTCACCTTTGCAGAAGTTCCGGGAGAGTTGAACACCCCGCTCGAACCTTATAAGGGAGGTTTGGCCCGTTCCTGGGTGCAGGACGAGATCGTGACGGTCATGAGCGTCCCCCACGAGATGACGATCCCGCGCCGCCTGGCAGGACGCTACCTGAAAATCGAACTGCTGGGCATATCGGGCAGTTTCGACTTCGTGTTCGACAAACTAACCTTCAAGGCACAAACCTCCGTCACCAACGAAGCACCGGCTTTAGCCTCTACCACCGATCCTCTGGTCCGGGATATATATAAAGTAGGCTTGAATACCCTGAAAGAATGCATGCAGACTGTCTATGAAGACGGCCCTAAACGGGATCGCCGCCTGTGGATCGGCGACCTCTATCTCGAAGCATTGGCAAATGCCTATACGTTCAAGAACCATGAACTGACCAAACATTGCCTGTATCTGCTCGCCGCCTTCGCCAACGACGAAGGCTTGCTGCATGCCACACTGCTCGAAAAGCCTCAACCCCATCCGCAATACGGCACGCACACACTGGACTACTGCCTCATTTATAACGTAGCATTGTTGGAATACCTGAAAGAGACGGGGGACAGGGAAACAGCGAATGACCTGTGGCCTGTTGTTGTCCGCCAGATAGAGTTAGCACTTCGCCAGTTTTCACCGGAATGGATCTATGACATGGACAAGAAACCTCAATACTGGTTGGTATTCGACTGGAAAGACGGATATGACCGGCAGGCTTCCATGCAAGGACTAACGATTTTCGCCCTACAACACAGCTACGAATTGGCTAAAATGTTAGGCAAAGAAAAGGAGGCCGGCGAATGGCCGACAATAGCCGGCAAGATGAAGAAAGCTGCCCGCCAACATTTCTATGACAAGAAGCGAGGAGTAATGGTCAGCGGCAAAGACAAACAAATCTCCTATCTGTCGCAAGTTTGGATGATCCTATCCAACACACTGGACAAAAAAGAAGGGGCTAAGGCAATGGCTACCGTCATGTCCATGCCCGACGCTTGCTATCCGGGCTGCCCCTATGCTTACCATTATGTGATAGAAGCCCTTCTGCAATGCGGCATGCCGCAAGAAGCACGCAAACTGATTACCGATTATTGGGGTAGTATGGTAAAGCGGGGAGCCGATACCTTTTGGGAAGTCTATGACCCGAACAATGATTACCTTTCCCCCTATGGCTTCTTCGTAATCAATAGCTATTGCCATGCCTGGAGTTGCACCCCGATCTATTTCATCAACAAATATCCGGAGATATTCCAAAAATAACCACTTTCATGCCGGTTAAGGAACTGTATCAAAATACCTATATGATTTCTCTTAGGCACGGATTACATGGACTTTTTTATTCTTTCCTCGTGTAACCCGTGCCAAAAAAACAAATAGCAAGCGAATTTTTATTTTGACCTCATGAAATCTTTCAGGAGGTGTGTCGATCAGCAGTCAGAATTTCTTCCCATCCTTCCAAAACCAAAAGTCCTCATCATAAACTCAGATAGCCACTCGCATAGAACAACTTACAATAACAAAGATAAAACAAGTATCCTCATTACTATTTATAACATAAAAAGCCCTATTTATAACAATTCATCATAAACACATTATTATTATACATTAAGACATAATTTGCATATCAAAAATATCAAAACGTCGTATATTTGCATTGTAATAAAACAAAAAGACATATCAAACAAAACAATAGCGATAAAAATGACAGAACCAATCAGATTTACAAAGATGCACGGAGCCGGAAACGACTACATATACGTGAATACAATGGCTTTTCCGGTCCGGAACCCGGAAGAGCTTGCCATTAGGTTGAGTGCTCCCCATACCGGGATCGGCTCGGACGGACTGGTTCTGATCGGTTCATCAAAAATCGCCGACTTCAGCATGCGTATTTTCAATGCGGACGGTTCCGAAGCCATGATGTGTGGAAATGCCTCCCGTTGTATCGGCAAATATGTATATGACAAAAGACTGACGAACAAAAAAAACATTACGCTGGAAACATTATCCGGCATCAAGGAGTTGCAACTGACCACCCGGAAACTTTCCGGTCCCCACGAAGAGGTAACCGAAGTGACGGTCGACATGGGCTGTCCGGTAATAGGTGAAACAGCCCTTGAAATAGAAGCCGGAGACTATTTTTATACGGGAACGGTCATCTCGATGGGGAATCCGCATCTTGTCATTTTTGTCGAAGATATCACGAATATAAATCTGCCGGTCATCGGACCTTTATTGGAATGCCATCCGCTGTTCCCGAACCGGACGAATGTCGAATTTGTCCAGGCGCTAAGTACAGACGAAGTACGGATGAAGGTTTGGGAACGCGGTTCCGGCATTACGCAAGCCTGTGGGACCGGAGCCTGTGCGACAGCCGTAGCAAGCGCAGTGCGCGGGAAAACCGGACGAAAAACCAAAGTCGTCATGGATGGAGGCCCTCTTACCATCCATTGGGATGAAAGTTCCGGACACGTCTATATGACTGGCGGGGCGGTCAAAGTATTCGAGGGGGAACTGGAAATATAAACACAACAAAAAACTATTGATAGAATATGGCACTGATTAATGAACATTTCCTGAAGCTGCAAAACAACTACCTGTTCTCGGACATCGCAAAGAAAGTAAACAGTTTTAAGGTTACACATCCCAAAAAGAAAATTATCCGCATGGGTATCGGCGATGTGACGCAACCGTTAGCCCCTGCCGTCATCGAAGCCATGCACAAGGCGGTCGACGAGATGGCAAGCAAGGATACATTCCACGGATACGGCCCCGAACAAGGCTATCCGTTCCTGATAGATGCCATCATCAAGAACGATTATGCCAGTCGCGGCATCTTCCTCGAACCCGGAGAAGTGTTCGTGAGCGACGGAGCCAAAAGCGACTGTGGAAACATCGGTGACATGCTTCGTCACGACAACAGTATCGGTGTGACAGACCCGGTCTATCCGGTATATATCGACTCGAACGTGATGAGCGGACGGACCGGTACGCTGGAAAACGGCAAATGGAGCGACGTGGTCTACATCCCCTGCACCGAAGCCAATAACTTCGTGCCCGATCTGCCCAGCCGCCGCGTAGACATCATTTACCTCTGCTATCCGAACAACCCGACCGGGACAACGCTTACGAAAGAAGAACTGAAGAAATGGGTGAACTATGCCCTTGCCAATGATTGCCTGATCATGTACGACTCGGCTTACGAGGCCTATATCCAAGATCCCAATATCCCCCACTCTATCTACGAGATCAAGGGAGCGAAGAAGGTGGCGATCGAGTTCCGCAGTTTCTCCAAAACAGCCGGTTTCACAGGTGTGCGCTGCGGTTACACGATTGTTCCGAAAGAGTTGAACGCCTTTACCCTGGCAGGCGAACGGGTTCCGCTGAACCGGATGTGGAACCGCCGTCAGTGCACGAAGTTCAACGGTACGAGCTACATCACCCAGCGAGGAGCCGAAGCAGTCTACAGCCCGGAAGGGAAAGAGCAGGTCCGGAAAACGATCGATTATTACATGGCCAACGCCCGCATCATGCGGGAAAGCCTCCAGAGCTGCGGCCTGCGGGTGTATGGCGGCGAAAACGCCCCTTACATCTGGCTGAAAACACCGGACGGACTCTCTTCTTGGAAATTCTTTGACAAACTGCTTTACGAAGTCAATATAGTAGGGACTCCCGGTGTGGGGTTCGGACCCGGTGGCGAGGGTTTTCTCCGTCTCACCGCTTTCGGAGACAGAGACGACACGCTGGAAGCCATGAGCAGGCTGAAGAAGTGGTTGCTCTAAGCTAACAGTCGATGAATTCCAATCCACAGGTTAATTTGGAAAATTATCACATCAAATCATTATATCTATGTCAAAGTTAAGATTCAGAGTAGTAGAAACAGCCTTCAAGAAACGGGCTGCAGAAGTACCGGCTCCGGCCGAACGTCCATCCGACTATTTCGGGCAGAACGTATTCAACCGGGCGAAGATGTTCAAATATCTTCCTGAAAAAGCGTACGAACGGATCACGGACTGCATCGACAACGGCGCTCCGCTCGACCGAGAAACAGCCGACATCGTAGCTGCCGGCATGAAGAAGTGGGCGATCGGAATGGGAGCCACCCACTACACGCATTGGTTCCATCCGCTGACCGAAGGAACAGCCGAGAAGCATGATGCTTTCGTCGAACACGATGGCAAGGGCGGCATGGTCGAAGAGTTCTCCGGCAAGCTACTGATCCAGCAGGAACCCGACGCATCCAGTTTTCCGAACGGCGGTATCCGGAACACATTCGAGGCACGCGGCTATTCCGCCTGGGACCCCTCCTCTCCCGCTTTTATCGTAGGTGACACACTCTGTATCCCGACTGTTTTCATCGCTTATACCGGAGAATCGCTGGACTACAAAGCCCCGCTATTGAAAGTCCTCGAAGCCGTTAACAAGGCTGCCACAGACGTCTGCCATTACTTCAATCCGGATGTAAAGAAAGTATACGCTTACCTGGGCTGGGAACAGGAATACTTCCTAGTCGACGAAGGACTGTATGCCGCACGTCCCGACCTGTTGCTGACAGGCCGTACGCTGATGGGACACGAAAGTTCGAAGAACCAGCAATTGGAAGACCACTACTTCGGCGCCATCCCGACCCGTGTCATGGAATTTATGAAGGAGTTGGAAATCGAGTCGCTCAAATTAGGCATTCCTTTGAAAACACGCCACAATGAAGTCGCCCCGAACCAGTTCGAGCTGGCTCCCGTCTTCGAAGAATGCAACCTGGCGAACGACCATAACCTGCTTGTAATGGCTCTGATGCGCAAGATCAGCCGCAAACATGGCTTCCGCGTCCTGCTGCACGAGAAACCGTTCAAAGGCATAAATGGTTCCGGCAAACACAACAACTGGTCACTGGGAACCGACACAGGCATCCTGCTGATGGCTCCGGGCAAGACACCGGAAGAAAACCTCCGCTTCATCACCTTCATCGTCAATGTGCTGATGGCTGTCTACCGCCACAACGGATTACTGAAAGCCAGCATTTCGAGTGCCACCAATGCCCATCGTTTAGGAGCTAACGAAGCACCTCCTGCAATCATCTCCAGCTTCCTCGGAACACAGTTGTCGAAAGTCCTGGAACATCTCGAAAAAAGCGAACCGGAAGACCTGATGCTGGCAGGCAAGCAAGGCATGAAGCTCGACATCGCCCGTATCCCCGAACTGCTGATCGACAATACCGACCGTAACCGTACCTCACCTTTTGCCTTCACCGGCAACCGTTTCGAATTTCGTGCCGTAGGCTCCGAGGCCAACTGCGCTTCCGCCATGCTCGCCCTGAATGCTGCCGTAGCCGAACAGTTGAAGACATTCAAAACCGAGGTCGATGCAAAAATTGCCGATGGCAAGGAGACATTCGCCGCCATCCTCGAAGTACTACGTAAAGACATCAAGGAATGCAAGGCGATCCATTTTGACGGCAACGGCTACAGTGACGAATGGAAAGCCGAAGCAGCCCGTCGTGGCCTGGACTGCGAGACAAGCGTGCCGGTAATCTTCGACAACTATCTGAAAGAAAGCAGCGTCCGGATGTTCGAATCCACCGGCGTCATGACACGCAAGGAACTGGAAGCCCGTAACGAAGTCAAATGGGAAACCTATACGAAGAAAATCCAGATCGAAGCTCGCGTACTCGGTGACCTGGCGATGAACCACATCATCCCGACCGCCACCAGATACCAGACTTCCCTGATCGACAACGTCTACAAGATGAAAGACCTCTTCCCTGCCGATAAGGCTTCCGCCCTTTCGTCCCGCAACCTGGAGATCATCGAAGACATCGCCAACCGCACCAACTTCATCAAAGAGAAGGTCGATGAAATGGTGGAAGCCCGCAAGGTCGCTAACAAGATCGAAAGTGAACGCGAGAAGGCAATCGCCTACCACGACAAGATCGTCCCGATGCTGGAAGCCATCCGCTACCACATCGACAAATTAGAACTGGTTGTCGACGACCAGATCTGGACATTGCCGAAATACAGGGAACTATTATTTATCAGATAGTTTTTTGTTGATTGTTTTGTGTTTGCAAGGGGAACGTGCTGTGAAGTATGGATCCCCTTCTTTTTTATTACAAAGGAATTGCATACCTTTGGAGCATAATTCAATAAGAAAGGAGTTTACGTCATAACGGCAATGGAATTACAACAATGGAAACAGAACTTTATCCGCGATTATCTGGACGAGATAGACAGTCTGGAAGTGATGGATAAGCTGGAAAAATATACAAAACGGATACTAAATAAAAAGCCGGTGGCTCTATCCCCTATCGCTTTCAATATAGACGAAGCAAATGCTGAAATCGATATTGCCGAAAAAGAATTAAGCGAAGGAAAAGGTATCAAAGAAATGGAGAACCTGCCTTTGCAAACAGGACAAAGCAGTATCGCTCTCTGGTAGAAGGCTACTATAAAATTATCTATACCATGAGAAAACGATCACACGATACAAGTCGTTTTATCATGGGATTGCCGTCAGAACCCCGACAAGCTCAAAAAACTATAAGACAAATATAAACAAATATGAACTACGGATTTGTAAAAGTTGCCGCCGCCGTACCGCTTGTACAGGTAGCGGATTGTTTTTATAATATAGAAAAAATAGAAGGACTGATGCGGCAAGCATCGGAAAAAGGCGTGCAGATCATCGCTTTCCCGGAACTGTCCGTCACCGGCTATACCTGCCTCGACCTCTTCGCTCAGCAGACGTTGCTCGATGGCGCAGAAGCGGCACTGCTCCAGTTGGTCAGCAACACGGCCGACCTGGATATCCTGACCATCGTCGGCGTTCCGCTACGGACGGAAAACCGGCTGATCAATGCCGCCGTTGTCTTCCAGAAAGGAGCCATACGGGGTGTCGTCCCCAAGACATATTTGCCCAACTATAAAGAGTTTCAGGAACAACGCTGGTTCACATCTGCCACGGAACTTCGGGAATCGACAATTTCCATCGGGAAAGAAGAATATCCGATGGGCAGCCACCTGCTGTTCCGTTCGGGACGGCTGACTGCCGGCATCGAGATATGCGAAGACCTATGGGTTCCCGTCCCCCCCAGTTCCCTGCTGACGATGGAAGGAGCCAACATCATCTTCAACCTCTCCGCCAGCAACGAGCTGATCGGCAAGCACGCCTACCTGCGTTCGCTGATCTGCCAGCAATCCGCCCGTTGCATGGCAGGCTATGTCTATGCCTCTTCCGGCTTCGGCGAATCGAGCACCGACCTCGTCTTTGCCGGTAACGGGATCATTGCCGAGAACGGCAACCTGCTTGCCGAATCTCCCCGTTTCACGATGGAAGAACAGCTTGTCATCAGCGAGATCGACATAGAGACTTTGCAGAACGACCGGCAAGTCAACACCAGCTTCATGTATGGCACATCCGGTCTACCGAAGGAAAAGGCACAGGTTGTAGACTTCCAAGTCCGGATTCCGGACGGATTCAGCCTGACGCGTCCGGTCGATCCGCATCCGTTCACTCCCTCCGGAGAGGCTTTGAAGGAACGCTGTGAAGAAATATTCCACATACAAGTAGCCGGCCTTGCCAAACGACTCGTCCATGCACATGCTCAAACGGCTGTCGTCGGTATTTCAGGCGGGCTGGACTCCACCCTGGCTCTGCTCGTGACCGTCATGACGTTCGACGCTCTGAAGATGCCACGGGGGCAGATCATCGGCATCACGATGCCCGGCTTCGGTACGACCGACCGCACCTATACTAACGCTTGCGACCTCATCCGCTCCCTCGGCGTCACACTGAAAGAGATCCCGATCAAGGAAGCCTGCCTTCAACATTTCCGCGACATCGACCATGATCCGTCCGTCCATGACGTGACCTACGAAAACAGCCAGGCACGCGAACGGACCCAACTGCTGATGGATGTCGCCAACCAGAAGAACGGCCTCGTGATCGGAACCGGCGACCTCTCCGAACTGGCACTCGGCTGGGCGACCTACAACGGCGACCATATGTCGATGTACGGCGTGAACGGCAGCATCCCGAAAACATTGGTCAAATACCTGGTCGAATGGGTTGCCAATCACAAGGTGGACGATGCCTCCCGCCTCACCTTGCTGGATATCGTCGACACGCCGATCAGCCCCGAACTGATCCCGGCAGACGAGAACGGCAACATCAAGCAAAAGACAGAGGACTTGGTCGGCCCGTACGAACTGCACGACTTCTTCCTCTACCATTTCCTGCGTTTCGGTTCCCATCCGTCCAAGATTTATTTCTTAGCGCAAAAAGCCTTCGCAGGCATCTACGACAATGCAACGGTCAAGAAATGGCTCTACACCTTCTTCCGCCGCTTCTTCCAACAACAATTCAAACGCAGTTGCCTGCCAGACGGCCCCAAGGTCGGCTCCGTCAGCCTCTCGCCACGTGGTGACTGGCGTATGCCGAGCGATGCGGTGTCGCGACTCTGGTTGGAAGAGATAGAACGGATCAACATATAGATACCGGACCGATTCACCCGACAAAGATACGAAACCATAAAAAAGCAAAGTCGATTAGAGTCGATTAGAGTCGATTAAAATGACTGCTAAAACGATTTTTATTGGTATTCATTGTTTTATTGATAGCTATGTCTATTTGCAAAAAGCCCGTAAGGCAATAGGAATCATTAAATTAGAACAGCAAAAGGACAGATGGTGTCCTTTTGCTGTGTCCATTCCCTATATATAATAACTAAGTATTCTCTTATAACTAATTATAAAACGGGACTTTTTTCAATTTTTGAAAACGACAAAAGGCGAAACTTCAAAAAATCCCGCCAACTCCTAAAGGACCGGCATCTCAGCCCCCCAATCAAAACACCGGTGTTTTGAAAACGAATCACCGGTGTTTTGAATTCAAATCACCGGTGATTCGCACCATAAAGCAGCAGGCTATATATAAAAGCAGATCACAATCCGGAAGAATCGATCCATGAACATGAAAAGATTAATCGACTCTATTCGACTCTAATCGACTCTAATCGACTCCGCTTTTTTATAATGCCATATATTTGCAGGGTAATCGATTCACAAACGCTCTTTGAAATATTTACATATAGCCAACCGTTCCCACAAAAAAAGGCTACCGGAACCCGATAGCCTTTTAATGGATATTTCAGTTTTCTTATTCAGACAATGCAAATGCCGGCTGACGGTGAATCCACTGTCCACGAGTAAAGTCGGGGAAGTCTACCAATGCGCCGCCACGGGCGATAGACATCTCGGACAAAGCGGAAATAGCGCTCCATGCAGCAGCATCGTAGCAGTCCATAGGAGCCGGTTTCTTGTTATGGATAGCGTTGATCAAGTCGAACATCATCACGTAGTCCATACCACCGTGTCCGGCCTGAGCAGCTTCGGCTTCATGTTTGGACCACAATGTATGGTCGAACTTCTTGAACCATTCTTCCGAATCATCCCAACGGTGAGGTTTGGATTGGTTTTCAACGTATACGTGATCGCCATCGTTCATCCATAAACCTTCGGTTCCCTGAATGCGGAATCCCAAAGAGTAAGGACGGGGGGAATTCGTATCATGCGTAACGATAACCGTCTGTCCGTTTGCACACTTGATCATGGAAGTCACGATGTCACCCAAGTTGAAGCGGACTTTTGCCAACGGATGATTTTCACCGCCATTGTCCACGATGAACTTATGCAAACCGCGAGACTGGGTTGCCATAGCAGACAAGGAAAGAAAACGGTTACCACGGTTGATGTCTAGGCAGTTTGCCACCGGTCCGATTCCATGCGTCGGATAGACATCGCCGTTACGGCGAACAGAATGGTTCGTACGCCACTGGGCTTCTGCAAACGCATCTTTACCCATGCGCAACTCACCGCCTTTCTGGTAAGTATAATGTTTACCATCATTGAATTTGACATCGCGCAAATCATGTTCGTAACCGCAAGTCGCATGCAGCAATTCACCGAACAGGCCTTTGCGGACCATGTTCAACGCAGCCATGCAGTCGCGACGATAGCAAACATTTTCCATGATGTTCAGATGGCTTCCCGTAGCTTCCGATACGTTGACCAGATCCCAGCATTCTTCCAGCGTATTGGCGGCAGATACTTCCACACCGACATAAGGGACACCGGCTTTCATGGCTGCAACCGACATCGGCACGTGCCATTCCCACGGGCTGGCGATGATGACACAATCGAATTCTTCGTTGTTCAACATCTTTTCAAATTCACGTTCGCTGCCTGTATATACCTTCGGAGCCGGAACATTGAACTTGGCGATATGATCCAGCGTACGCTGGATCGGACCAGCTTGGATATCGCAGATAGCCACGATCTTGTTTCCGGGGATAGACAACACGTTGTTAATATGTTCGTGACAACGAGAACCTGTACCGATAAAACCGAAGCGTAATTTACCATCGTCTTTGCCGGCGGGTTTCTTTTTCTTCTCTGCACTAGTTTCTGTTGTAACCGTAGCAGCAGCATTGCTACTCAATGCAAGACCAGCCGTACCGATTCCGGCAGCGGTCATCTTTTTCAGGAATGAACGACGAGTGTTTTCCATTTTTCAATTTAGAATTTTATGTTAAGTGGGCAAATGTATAACATTCCATGCATATATCAAAGGAGATAGCCCATTATTTTGCAGCCGTTCTCTTCTTATTCCGCCAAAAGCTGCCATCCCGTTTGCTACCGAACATATTCCGGCGCTTGGACTCTTCTTTTATCGCTTTTTTCTTCTCGGCTACCGCTTCCTTTACCTCGACCGTCTCGAACATATGGCCTCCGGCAACCGGCACTTCTTTACCGATCAGCTTCTGGATATCTTTCAGATACGGAACCTCTTCCACATCGCAAAAGGAAAAAGCGATCCCGCTACGGCCGGCACGACCGGTACGGCCGATACGGTGCACATAGGTTTCCGGTACATTCGGCAAATCATAGTTGATGACATGCGAAAGATGGTCGACATCGATACCGCGGGAGGCGATATCGGTCGCGATCAGGACACGGAGCGTATGATCCTTAAAACTGGATAAGGCACGCTGACGGGCACTCTGCCCTTTGTTTCCATGAATGGCTTCCGCACCGATCCCGGATTTGTTCAGGACACGGGCAACCTTGTCGGCTCCGTGCTTCGTACGAGTAAAAACCAAGACGGATTCCAGTGAGCGGTCTTCCAGCAGATTCTTCAACAGGTTGATCTTTTCCACTTTCTCAACAAAATAGACAGACTGGTCGATCGTATCGACGGTTGAAGAAACAGGAGTCACCTCCACTTTCTCAGGTTCATGAAGGATCGTTCCGGCCAGGCGTTCGATCTCCGGCGGCATCGTTGCAGAGAAGAACAGGGACTGGCGCTTTCGGGGCAGTAAAGGAAGGATGCGTTTGATGTCATGGATAAATCCCATATCCAGCATCCGGTCGGCTTCGTCCAAAACAAAATATTCCAATGTGTCCAGGCGGATAAAACCTTGGTTGATCAAATCCAGCAGACGCCCGGGAGTTGCGATCAATACGTCTACACCCCGTTCCAATGCATCTGTCTGCGGCTTCTGCCCCACGCCACCGAAAATAACGGTATGTTTTACGTGAGTATAACGCCCGTATGCCGTAAAACTTTCACCTATCTGGATCGCCAATTCGCGTGTCGGAGTCAGGATCAAGGCTTTGATGCCCGGTTTACGTCCCCTCGAAATCCGCTCTTCGATCTTTTGGATGATAGGGATGGAGAAAGCTGCCGTCTTACCTGTTCCGGTCTGTGCGCAACCTAATAAATCAGATCCGTCCAATACTACGGGAATGGCTTCGGCTTGTATGGGAGTGGGAGTTGTGTACTTTTCTTTTTTGAGAGCCTTTCGTATCGGCTCGATTAGTTCCAATTGTTCAAATGTCATATAATAAGAATGAGCCGTCACGGCTCGTTAAATAAATAATGGTGACAAAGATACACAAAAATCCGGCATCTCTGCAATAATTTGCTATATTTGCGTGCTTTTTAAAAATATTCAGTTCTTTTTGATTCTCATGAAAGAATTATTGTCACTACTCAAACGGTTCTTCGGATACACTTCATTCCGCCCCTTACAGGCCGAAATCATACAGCGCACCTTGCAGAAAGAAGATTCGCTGGTCCTGATGCCTACGGGTGGCGGCAAGTCGATCTGTTTCCAGCTTCCGGCGATCTATATGCCGGGAACCGCCATCGTAGTATCTCCCCTTATCGCTCTGATGAAAGACCAGGTCGAAGGACTGATCGCCAATGGCATACCGGCTGCTACGCTCAACAGCATGATGCCGGAGGAAGAACGCCACCGGGTACGACAACTCTGCATACAGGGAAAGGTGAAACTGCTTTACATCTCCCCCGAAGGGATCATTAGCGAACTGCACTGGCTCCTGCCCCGCATCGACATTTCGCTGATCGCCATCGATGAAGCGCATTGTATCTCGCATTGGGGACATGATTTCCGCCCCGAATATACCCAGTTGTCCGTTCTGAAAGAGAATTTTCCGAAAGTACCGATCATCGCCTTGACAGCTACGGCAGACAAAATCACCCGGACGGACATCCTGAATCAATTGAAACTGCGTGATCCTAAAACATTCATCTCGTCTTTCGACCGCCCGAACCTGTCGCTCACTATCCGTCGCGGGCTGAGCAAAAAGGAAAAGATCGCAGCGATCGTCCATTTCATCAACCGGCATCACCGGCAGAGCGGTATCATCTACTGCATGAGCCGTAACAGTACGGAGTCTTTGGTCGAAGAACTGTCTGAGTACAGCATCCGGGCAGTCGCCTATCATGCCGGGCTAAGCTCCGACAAACGCGAGAAAGCACAGGACGATTTCATCAACGACCGTGTTAATGTAGTGTGTGCAACGGTCGCATTCGGGATGGGGATAGACAAAAGCAATGTCCGCTGGGTCATTCATTATAATATGCCGGCAAGCATCGAGAACTACTACCAGGAAATAGGCCGTGCCGGACGGGACGGAATGAAAAGCGACACGCTTCTGTTCTATTCCGTGAGCGACATCCTGCTCCTTCGCCGTTTTGCAGAGGAAAGCGGACAGAAAGACGTCAGTTTACAGAAGTTGAACCGGATGCGCAGGTATTGCGAGGCAGACATCTGTCGGCGTCGTATCTTGCTGAGCTATTTCGGAGAAGAAACGGACAAGGACTGCGGGAACTGCGACGTCTGCAAGAACCCTCCCCAACGTTTCGACGGGAGCATCTTGGTACAGAAAGCCCTGAGCGGTATTTTTCGTACCGGGCAAACAGCCAATATGCACCTGCTAATCGATATACTCCGGGGAGCCGAAAAGGATGAACTGAAGGAAAAAGGATACGACAAGCTAAAAACCTATGGTGTTGGCAAAGACCTCAGCTACAAAGAGTGGAAAGAATACTTATATCAGATGCTTCAGCTCGGTTATATTGAAATCGACTATATGTCGGCCGGTCACCTGAAAGTGACTCCATTAGGACGTAAAGTCCTTTTCGGCGAGCAGCAGGCGCTCATGACCATTTACCAAAAGATCAAAGATTTTGCCCTGCCGACCAAGAAAGGCGGCTACAAATACCGTCCGATCCGTCCGATCGAATCCACTTCCGTGGATGAAACGTTGCTCGACTCCCTGCAACAACTCCGTAAGCAGATTGCCGAACGCGAACATACCCCGGCTTATATCCTCTTTTCGGATGACGCCCTCGAAGATATGGTCCGTAAGAAACCGGTTACGCTCGACGAGTTCAGCGAAATACGAGGTGTCGGACAGCTCAAGCTGGACAAATACGGCAAGGTATTCGTCGCCCTGATCCGCTTTGTCCTTCGTTTGCCTAAAAAGGAATAAAAAAAGAAAAACAAACAATCGTTCTATTCTTTTGTTTATATTTATATAATGAATAGAATGACAGATACAATGAAAACAGTTCCCATACTCTTGTTGCTTTGCCTTTCCACACTGAGTTTCTGTACGACAAAGCCAGGAGAGCCGCAAGGACCTGGTTTACCCGGACTAGACACTCCCGTTGCAGAAACAGTACCGGAGGCGGCCCCTCCCCTCATTGAAACCGTTATAGAAAAGGAACTGCTTTACGACCAGCATACGTTGGCCGATACTTACCCATACAAGGATACAATGCGGGAATTCCAATGGGATAAGATCCGTGCCGGTCTCCGTCTGCTCGATTCGCTTCGACAGAAACCGTCCCGTTGGGCGATCTTTCAAAACTACAGGAACAAGAACGGGGAAGCCCCGCTGGTCCGGAAGTTTCATCGCGATGCTTACAAGCGGGTTTCCGACACTTTAGGTATCGAACGTTACCAATCTGTCCCGCTATATCTGCCGGAAGATACACTGACTGCCGAACGCTATGGCCGTGACGGTGCTCTTGTGAAATTGCTTGATGACAGCAACCGCCTTTTCCGTATCCAAACGATCTATACAAACGGGGAATGGCTGGTTCCCGGAAAATATGTCAAGCCGATAGCCGATAGCGTCACGTTCGACAAGGCCATATTCGTCGACGTCACCAACCAGAACATCGCAACACTCGAACATGCAGGTTCCAAATGGTTGGTCAGAAGCATGAATCCGGCCACAACAGGGCAGCACCGTCCTCCATACGCACAGGAAACGCCATTAGGCATATTTGTCGTTCAGGAAAAGAAGGCAAGGATGATTTACCTCGTAGACGGCAGCAAAGAGACAGGCGGATTCGCTCCTTATGCCAGCCGGTTCACCAACGGAGGTTATATCCACGGGGTCCCGGTAAACGCGCCACGCAAGTCGCTGATCGAATACAGCCCAACGCTTGGAACGACCCCACGCTCCCATATGTGCGTCCGGAATGCGACCTCTCACGCCAAGTTCGTTTATGATTGGGCACCTGTAAATGAGACTATTGTTTTCGTTTTTGATTAAAAGTCTTATCTTTGTGCGACATTATTCAATCTTATGTTATTGCGTATCTGTTTATACTTGTTTTTATTATTTCTTCCGGCTAATTATACGACAACCAGAAGTTCGTCTCCCCTGATTCCGGCTGATCCCGCGGCGGCCATGTCTTCGGTATGCCGACAGCTCTATGCTGATATGCAGCTGGATAGTATGGTGGACTATACCGCTTTCGAACAGGCGATAACCGGAGCACAGGCAATCGAACGGCGTAACAAGGATATCATTACCCTAATCGACTTCACAAAGCCTTCCACAGAAGAACGGCTTTACGTCCTGGATATCCGGCATAAGAGACTCCTGTTCTCCTCTCTCGTCTCACACGGAAAAAACAGCGGAGGAAATTACGCCACTTCTTTCTCCAACAAAGTCAATTCTTACAAAAGTTCATTGGGATTTTTCGTTACGGAAAATACCTATCAGGGCAAAAATGGCTACTCCTTAGTCCTGAACGGCTTGGAAAAAGGGATCAACGACCGGGCAAAAGAACGGGCGATCGTAGTGCACGGGGCGAATTATTGCAGCCCGTCTGTTGCCGTCTCGACGGGCCGCTTAGGAAGAAGTTTCGGTTGTCCCGCCCTACCCCCGTCTCTTGCCAAGCCGATCATTAACACCATCAAGGACGGGACCTTACTCTACATCTATGCCAACGACAAGGAGTATCTGAGTCAAAGCACGATCTTATCAACCGGAAGATCGATTTCCCCGAACTCGATCATCGCATTGAACAGCCTGATACGGGAATAGCCCGGCAAATCCTCCGGACGGATATCACCTGCAACCAGCTCTCCCTGATCCAACAACGAAGCCCTCTTCGTCCCTGCCAGTAACGGTGCGGAGGGAGTGATCCATTGTTTCCTGTTCCAGAATGCCACGTTGCAAATAGAGGTGTCGGTCAACAACCCTTTCCGGACGACCAACACATCATCTTCTGTCTCGCGACACGCGAACAAGCGGTTCAGCACACTCCGATCTCTGCTTTTATACCGATAGTCGGCTTCGTCATCGACAACCAACCGCAAAGAGGATACTGGGCGGAAGTGATAGGCGGCATACTCCACGTTCCGGATATCCACATCATATTCGACCCGACACTTCGTCCGCTCCCGATAGTTCACAGGGCGGATGTAATCGTTCAAATCAAGCACATCGGTTTGACATAGCACGTTCCGACGTGTCTCATTCATACGCCGGTTATGGTAGGATAGGTTATGAATCCGCCCGTTCTCGATCCGGATTGTTTCAATAAATAGGGACATATACTTTCTGCTTCATTTCATTATATTCGCTTGTCAAATCACTTTGGGAAGTGATTCCCCCTCCACTCTTAAAGATCAACGAGCCATCCGCCTGCTGTTCCAAAAAGCGGATCATAACGGCACTGTCCAGGCTATTCCCGTCAAAATAGCCCATGACACCCGTATAAAACCCCCTTTCGTAGGTCTCGGCTTCCGCGATAATCTCCATTGTCTTCTTTTTGGGCGCCCCGGTAATGGAACCTGCCGGAAGGAGCCGGAAGAACAAATCTCCCACTTCGGCCTGCCAACCTCCGGCAAGACGGCCCCGGATCTCCGAACTGACCTGCAACAAAGCCCCCAGATGTGTCGGTAGTTCGTCTATGTAGCGATAACGGGTCACCATCACCTCGGTCGCCACCATACTGAGGTCATTGCGGATCAGGTCGACAATCGTAGCATGTTCGGCTGTTTCCTTCGGATCTTCTAATATCCGCCTGCGAGCATCCGGCAATGTAGCATCGATCGTCCCTTTCATCGGATAGGAATAGATATGTTCATCCCGAATCTTCACGAATATCTCAGGAGAGAAAACGACAAAACGGTCTTTCATCCAGAGCTTATACCGGGCTTCCGAACTGACAAAAACGTCCTTCAAGCTCAGATCGGTCCGAACAGGAGTAGCGCAAGTCAGATTGACCAGATAGGAGTTTCCGGCCCGGATATGTCCGACCACCTTATGAAACGAGTCGGCGTAGGCCGATTGTGTGATAGGGAATGTTTCCCATCGGATCGCAGAAGTTCGGTTCTCCCGATCATTCATACGGCTTGCAGTCGCAACATTCGTCACACCGTCCAGATTGTAGAGCAATGCCTCCGAATCGATCTGATCCGGCTCTTCCACAATCACCTGCTCTTGCTTGTAATCGATCACAAACAGGAAAGGCCGCCTTTCCGCACCCAATCGGTTCATACGGCAGACGGCCTCTATGCGGTTATAGAATCTCATATCAGAAAACGTTCGGTCAAACCACCAAAAGCATCGATACGGCGATCTCGGAAGAAAGGCCACCAACGGCGGACATTCTCGCTACGCGTCTTGTCGATCTCCACAATTCGTATTTCTTCATCATTATTGGAAAGTTCGGCCAAAAGTTCACCCTGCGGACCAGCGACGAAACTGTTTCCCCAGAACTGAATGCCATTCGTTTGTCTGGACGGATCGGCCTCGTGTCCTACCCGGTTTACCGTAACGACCGGAAGACCATTGGCTACGGCATGCCCCCGCTGAACAGTTACCCACGCTCCTAACTGGCGTTTTTTCTCCTCCTCCGTGTCACTGCTTTCCCAACCGATAGCTGTCGGATAAATCAGCAGTTCCGCTCCTTTCATCGCCATCAGGCGGGCTGCTTCGGGATACCACTGATCCCAACAAACCAATACACCCAATTTACCAACAGAAGTCTCGATCGGCTCAAATCCGAGATCACCGGGAGTAAAATAGAACTTCTCATAATAGGCCGGATCATCCGGAATATGCATTTTACGATATTTTCCGGCAATAGCGCCGTCTTTCTCAATAACGACAGCCGTATTATGATACAGACCGGGAGCTCGTTTCTCAAACAAAGAAAGTACCAATACGATCCCCAGTTCCTTTGCCAACGCTCCGAAGCCCTCTGTAGAAGGTCCTGGAATCGGTTCAGCCTGATCGAACACTTCGGTATTCTCCGTCTGGCAAAAATAAAGCCCGTTATGCAACTCCTGCAAAACGACCAATTCAGCTCCTTGCAAAGCACAAGCCCGAATATTTTGTTTCAGTTTCTCAATATTTGCAGCCCGATCACTGCTATTCGCCTGCTGCACCAGCCCTAACTTCATGATTTATGATTTATAATTTATGATTTAGATTTGAAACCTCAATTGTCAATTGACACGACTCCCTCCGGGTACTGCATCGTCACACAATGTAGCGAACCATGCTGTTTAATCAACGGTAAGCAATTGATTCCTATAATCTCACGCTCCGGAAAAGCCTGTTGCAAAGCTTTCTTCGCCAGTTCGTCCTTCGGAGATTTATAATAGGGTAACAACACAGCCCCGTTGATAATCAAAAAATTGGCATAAGTGGCAGGAAGACGTTCTCCCTCCCATTCCACAGGGTCCGCCATCGGCAAGGCGATTAACCGGTAAGGTTTGCCGTCAGCCTGTCTGAAAGCCTGTAACTCCTGTTCCATCGCTTGCAGCTCCTCGAAATGTTCATCCGACTCATCCTTGCACTGCACGTACGCAATCGTATCTTCGCTACAGAACCGTGCCAGCGTGTCGATATGGCTGTCCGTATCATCACCGGCAAGATAACCATTTTCCAGCCATAAGATGCGTTCAAAGCCGAAGACATCCTTCAGATAGGCTTCCAACTCTTCCTTTTGCAGATATTCGTTCCGATTCTGAGACGAAAGACATTCGACCGTCGTCAACAGTGTTCCCTTGCCATCCGATTCGATACTGCCGCCTTCCAAGACAAACGGTTGCATATTGATGACCTGAACCCCGTCGGCAAATGTTCCCTGTACCGACAGGTTACGCGTAACCAGGTTATCCAGATTCGCCGCGAACTTCATCCCCCACCCGTTGAACACAAAGTCATACACGACTGGTTCTCCCTGGTCGAATACAGTAATGCCGCCATGATCACGAGCCCAGGTATCATTCGTCGCCATCTCCCTGAAAATGATCCGGCTGTCATCCACATCGCCCAATTGTCTGCGTACTTCCTGTTCGTCCGGACAGACAATCAAGAGCTTCTCATGTTTGATCACCTCCTTGGCAATCGATACGAAACAAGGAATCACCTCGTCTAATATAGGCGCCCAATCCGTTTCCTCATGCGGCCATGTCAACTGGACGGCACTTTGCGGATACCATTCCGCTGGTAATATGATTTTATTTTCCATCTATATCTAAAATATGCGATTATATTACAACACAAATATCGGCTTATTTTCTAATACAAAAGTACTACAATTTCTTGGAATACGGAAGCATCACGGTCGATGGGACACAGACGCAATTCAGTTGCAAGCAGACCATCAACCCCAAAATATGGGAAACCAAGACGGGACGGGCAACGAGCAGGAGTACCGTAGCATTGGAAACAAACCGGATGCTGGACAAAATCCGGATGAAGATAAACACCCACTATCAGGAGATTATGGACAGGGACAACTTCGTCACGGCGGAAAAGGTGCAGAATGCTTTCTTGGGACTGGAGCACCGATGCCACACGTTGATGAAAGTCTATGAACAGTTCACCGCCGACTATGCCAAGATAGTGGAAGCCGGGATGAAGTCCAAGAAGTCTTACGAGAAATACATCATCGTGTACAAACAAAAAAACAATCAATTCTATTCTTGATCACAAGAACATTTCCACGACTCAAATTTATGCAAAAATCACCAAAGAGAAGCTCAATCAAGACATGGAGAATCTGGAAAAAAGGTTGGGGAATATTGATAGTTTCCTGCCGGATTCATTCAAAAAGCGGAAAGGAGGACAACGTATGTGGCGCGACACGATCATAGTAGAAGAAGACAACCGCATTGTCGCCACGGGTGACAATGTGCGGATGAATACCGGGGAGATAGCCGACCTTTTCAATATCACGGCGGTAAGCATGAACCGTGCCGTGAAGCGGGTATTGAAGTCGGATGTATTGAACGACTATAAGGTGGTGAAATTCGTCCGTTTGGATAACGGATTGCTGCTGGAGTTCTACTCGTTGGAACACATCATCGTGTTGTCTTACAAATGGAACACGTTTTACACCTTTGCTATTGGGATAAGGGAAAGCTCGCAACTCACTCGTCCAACTCGTTTGCGACAATCGGAACACAGCCGTACCACTCCGTAAAGCCGAAGCGACTCTGCATAGCCATCGCTCACTACCTCGCTACCTCTTATAGATGCGCCCTGCCAATCACTCATGCGCAACACTGCCACTTATCACTTTGGACTTGTTCGCTACGGGTTGCCTACCGCATCTCCCTCGCTCCGAGTTGCAAAAGGAAATGCGCTCCCGATACCCGACAAAAACAACACAAGCCCCGATTTTGCCGGAGCTTACGAATGGGTGGTTGATTAGAATATCTTTATTCCTCTTTGATATACAGAAAATACGGGTCAAATAATTGCAATTCGGTATCAGTACGGTCAAGTAGCTGGTTGTTGATAAAAAAAGATTCAGCCCATAATTTTGCTGTAATCTTATTTTTTACAGAAATGGGTTCATTCCAAGCGTACAGTCCAATCTTGATACGCTTGATAACTCCCATATCTATAAGCTGTGTCAATGATACTCTGATAGCCTTTTCGCAAGTTCCGTTCAAAGGATAGTCTTTGCCAACAAGTTTGTTGATAGTATCTCTTGAAAGTTCTGTTTCCAAACGCATATATTTGGCTAAAAGAGCTGTAAAGTAATAGCAAAAAGGAAATCTGACATTGATAAGCGAAATTGCTATAACATTAGCCTCGAAAGGAATTTTAAGAGCCGCAAGAATTTTAGTTTTGTTTTGCACCAAAGTTTCATTTATCAAAGGATTCAAAATTGAACTTTTGATGTAATTAAAAGCCAATTTGATATTATATTCCCCTGAAAACACCGAGTGTAGGTTTTCGAGCAAATACTGCTCGTTTATTTCGCCCTTGTTAAGATAGTCGGCAAGGGTACAACAAAATATATCGAGCGGAACTCGCTGTTTGATACTTACTTGTGTTGTTTTATCTGTCATTGTTTTGTAATCGTAATAAAGGGTATAAGTACTTCGAGGAAGTGAGTGCCGCCATGGGTCACGTTCATCGGAATATTTGAAAAGCAGTGGTTTGAGGTCGGATAGTAAGTGCATGAAGCAGGGTCAATCTGAAGCACTTCTCCTCGGTGGTCTTGTTCAAACAACACGCGCGATGCCTGCGGAGCAAGCGTGACGTGGCGTTTGCTCAATGACGGAGAGCCTACCTTTTCCGACTGCGAAAGCAAACGGGATGGTTTGGTTTCGATGTTTCCGTGGTCGGTGGTGATATACACTTTGAAGCCTTGTTGCAAAAGGTCGCCGATATTATTGAGCAAGTATTCTTCCTCCACCCACAACTTTGTAGCGGCATAGAGATAACGGAAATCATCGGAAGCGTGCATCTTCTCATCGAGGTCAACCGTTACCCAAGCCACTCGTTTGTATATGTCGCTTAGGACAATCGTAGAACCATGTTCATAAAGAATTTGGCTGCGATTGATAAAGCCTTTCGACAGCCAGAAATCTTCCCACATTCTACTCTCCGAGGAACTGCTTTGTTGGTAGCTGACAGACGGATATTTACCGAAGAATATAGCTTGGCGAGAGAGTTCGGTGACACTCGGTAGCCACGAATATATCACATCGGTCTGTACGTTGATGTCAAAATACTTATTCTTCAAGCTGTTTACCAACATCTGACTTTGCCAAAAGTTCATACCATCGACAACCACCAGAGCCAACTTGTCCTCTTTGGGCTGCTTGCCGATAAACGGCAACACTTGACACACATTCTTCGGTGCTTTGTTGGCAGGAGGTGTGGTCGAGCTGATAATTGAAGCATAGCGTTCAACAAGGTGTTGCTGAAAGAGCGTATTGAGTTCGTCTACTTTCGGCATCAAGGCTGAAAGGTTTCCGATTTCGAGCGCACGAAGTATCAGTGCGCTTGCTTGTGGCAACCATTCTCCCGGCTTATCAATCTTGATTTTGGCAAACGGCTTATCCCATTCTGCAATGATGTTTTCAATTTTCTCCTTTGCACCCTCATACGAAGTTTGGTATTCGGCAATGATATGAAGAGTGCGCAGTTCGTCAATCGAAACCCTGCCCGGATATTGATAAAGATAATTCAATGTACCGATAGATTGGTCTTTGATTAAAGCCCATTTATAGCGAGGAAAGATATGTCGAGCCACAAATTGGGTGGTGTCAGCATAAATTGCTATATCGTCCGGCACATCAAACTGCTTTCGCTGCACAAAAACAAAGCGGATGTTGGATTGCTCCTGCAATTCCTCCTTCACGGTGGTTTCCCACCAAAGGCGCAAGTCAAGACTATCCCCCTCAGCGATGCGTAGCGAAGCATAAGTGAGCATCATGCGCACATCTTCGCGAGCCAGAAATTCATCGTAGGTTTGCACCACGACCAATCGCTTTTCGGAATATTCTCCGAAAAGGCGGTTGATAATTTCTTGTGGAAGATTCTTCTTAGCCATATTATATGCGGTTAGTGGCGATGTCGTAGTATTGCAACAGCACATCATCTTCGGTAAGTAGCGACTGCGGTATGCGGTCGCCTACCCGAACAATGGTGGCGAAGTCTTTCTCTTGATAGCAGTTCTTGAAGCCCGTGCGGAGTGCTTCAAGGCGAGCTTCCTTGATGCGCCCTTTGGGTTTCTCCGCAGCTTCCACATAAGTCTTAAACTCACGGAGCAAACGTCTGGTGCGTACCTTTTCGAGGTCAGCCTCATTTTCCACATCGGGAATATACCATTGGCTATCCTCGTTTTTCAAGAAGTTTTCTTCGAGAATCTGCATCAGTTCGGGAATAGCATCCCCTTTCTTCGGAGCAACGAGGTCTTGCATCCACTTCGGTTGCAAGTCTTGATAGGTCTGCGGTTTGTCGGCAAGTTCGCGTTTGAGCCACTGCACACCATCTGCTTCGCTACCCACAAAGAATGCAAGCGAAACCATTTCCGGGTTCTGTCGGCGCAAGTCATCATACTTAATGGCTTGTTCGGCGGTAAAGAACATACCGTCACGCTCTACAAAAGTATCGCGCAGGAAACGCTGAAACTCCGATGCGTCCATGGGAATTTGACGACCGTTTTGCACAAAGAAAGCAATCAGTCGGTCATACAAAATCTTCGGGCTGCGCTCCACAACAGCAGTTGTCTTCTTCTCGTTGACAATAATCACGGGAAGACGTGTCAGCAGTTCTTCGATAAACGATTGTGTGCTGACAAATATATTTTGGTTGTCGTCCGACTGTCTCATATTCTCGAAATGTGCAAGTAACTTCTCGCTCGGCTTAAAACAAGAAATAATAAGATCTTGCTTAACGGCTGTGGTCGTGGTTACAGCTTTGAAAGAACCTTGTTTCTTATCAAGCGCAGCAACATTAGCAATAATGAAACCGACACCTTGCAAAGCGTTTTGGATAGAGTTCCATACAGACGCAGATGTATTGCTAAACTCCATTGTCAACCATTTACCGGGCTTTAATACTCTATAAAATTCTTTGAAAGAAGCGTTCATTAAGGTTTGATAATCAAACAATGTTTTATTTTGCGTTTTATTTACAATAGCTTCTTTTGTGTTATCCGTGCGAATGTGCAACCAACTTTCCCACAAAGAATTTAATTCTGAATACATAATATTTGCGCCAAAAGGCGGATCAACAAAGATATAATCAATTTTGTTGTTTGAAATATTAAGGTTAGTTGCCGAAATTAAATTCACAAGACTATTATTTCTTCCATTATAATAGCATTGAGAAAAAGATGAAATTTTTCGTCTCAGTGTATTCAGAACATTAAACTCTCTGTTCAATGATGATATATAAAATGTACCTGATGTAGTACCTGTACCAGAAAAACGAAATTTATTCATTTTTGAGGTACTAAATAATGACGATGTAAACCAAGCCAAAAGTATTGGATTGTTTTTTACTAACTCATAAATTTTTGAAAGGCAAATATAATTTCGTGAGGTGTAAAATTGGTGTGTATATGAAATTCCTACTTTATCATTTCTACGACTTTCATCTCCCTCTGGTAGCCTTTCTGTATGGTAAGAAAAATCAAGAGAATCTTCTATTTGCTGTAACTTATCAGTATCAAGTTGGTCTGCTTCCTTTGTTTTGTTACCAGAGCAATAAATTTGACAAGGTCTTGTTTCTATAATAGAGATGGAATCTTCAAGTACTTTATCATAGACGGTGTGAAATTTCTTTATTAAATTTTTCTTAGAAATAGTGACACCGCATTTACGGCATTTCGTAGAGTCTAATACTTCTTCTTTTATGGGATTTACAAAATAATCCCATAAACAAATTTCTTCTCCGCAATTTGGGCAAAGAAAAACATCAGACCAAACAACATTGTTTATGGTAAATTTCTGAGAACTGATAAAAGTCTCATACATCCACCCGAATTCTTTTTCTACTTTGTCTAAAATATTATTTGCTTCTCTTTCAAAAACAGAAGGGTAAAAAGATAAATTATAATTAGCAGCAATTAATGATGCTATTGGCGAAATATCAGAACAAATAGAATGGCGAGCTCCGACTTTCACGTTATTCATGCTTAGAGAATTAACTTGAGCTACATCTTCACACATGTTAGCAGCCACACCAGTCATACCCGTACCACAGAAGCCATCGAAGATGATATCGCCCGGTTGCGTATAATGCAAGATATATCGCATTATGGCAGGGTGTGGCACTTTGGTATGGTAAGAATGTGCATTATATATCGGGTTGTTCTTTCCCTCGCTTACATCAGCTGAATACGGTTCAGTCACCTCGAAGTCCGTTTTTCTCAATCCTTTTGCTTCGAGGTCTTTTTTCTCTGCTTCCCATTCTGCAATAAAATCGTTGAGCCAAGGGTTCGGGCAAGCGGTATAATATGGAGGATCGGAAAGTGCGATGATGTCATCGTCCTCGCCAATTGGGAAGCCCTCGATGTTGCGCAGTTCGGGCAGTTTACGGCGCAGTTCGGCACGGAAATATTCGCGCCGTTCATCGTCATTGGCAAAGGTCAGTCCCAGTACGGTTACCGGGTCTTTCTGCTCGGTTGCGGTTTCCTCCTCGAGCTCCAAGCCGAGAGAGGGTTCACCAGAATTATATGTCTTTTTACTCATTGTCAGAATTATTTAGACGGAAAATAATGCGTACTTTGTCGCGTTTCTTGCTGCCGATAAGGTTCATAACGAGCCTATCCATTCTTGCGGTAAACTCATCGACCGACATAGCGCGACTGAATTGCTCGTTAAGCACCGCAGGAGTTATCTCCACTTCTTCGAGGTCTTGCGAAACGTGCTTGATAAACTCAATAACCGTGCGTGCCGAATAGTCGGAATCAATCTGTATCAGTCCGCTTGTTATACCTTGGGCATAACTGCGGTCTTCCTCTTTAAGCAATTTTAGCGTGTCTTGCGTATGCTGCGAGTTCAGGAAATCGATGATGTCTTGATGCCAAGAGCGATAGATGTTTTCGAGTTCCTGACGCAGTCCGGTAATAGTCTTCTGCGAGGGAATGCTTGAAATCGGATTGAAACCACTGATAGGATTCGGAAAATTCTGAATATCCGAATTGACAGACGACTGCGGCACACGCAGACGGGTGAAGTCAGACAGCCAAGATGTGAACACCGCAGGGTTCAATATGGTGCAGTCGCGCAAAATTTGACACACTCGATATTCCGAGGAATTGAGCACCGCATTGCGCTCGCCCTGCTGAATATCATTCAAGCAAACGGCATTGTAGCGAAGCAAAAAGTAGTCGATGTATGCTTGTTTGGTTTCGGCAAGCGAAGTTTGCAAAGCATTGACCTCCTGCTCCGAACTATTTACCGGGTCGAAAGCGAGAGCCGCCTCAATTTGTCGGTCAAGGTTCGTCATCAGGTTGCTTCCTGCGGGAACATACTGCTTTGCCGAAGTCAAATAGTTAATCAAGTCGGAAAGTTTGCGAACAACACCCATACGCAGTTTGGTGTCGTTAATCAACTTTTGCACCTCCTCCAAACGCGCGATACGGTCGAGTGGAATTTGCAGGTTGCGGATTTTAGCCTTAGAGGTATAGGTGGCGAGTTGGTCGTAAAAACCTTTGAGTGCAGGAGTTTCCAAGCGCAGATGATGCAGCAGTTCCTCGCCAAACACTTTCTCCCCGGCAATGGTGATTTCCGCAAGTTCGTTCATCATACGACCTTGGAAAGTGGCAACTTGTGCCGCCAGTTCGCGTGCCTTATTCGATATAGTGGCAAAAGTGTCGGTAAAATCAAGTTTGTTGGAAAGGTCTTGTCCGATAAACGATTTTGTAACACGGCGCACCAAAGGAATATTGATGCCCTGCGGTTTCTTGATAAGCGAGAACATAAAATACTCGCTCTTGTCCACATTACGCAAAGTATCGACATTGGAAGCATTGACAACCGATCCGTTAGATAGCTTAATCTCAATCAGTCCCAGTTGCACCATTGCTGTCAAAACCACAAATTCGAGGTCGGCTTCGATATTGAAGTCGAGAGTGCGCCAAATAGATTCATTGGAATCTGCTACGGCAACAATAATTTCATCGCGATTGAGCACCATACCCTCACCTTTTTCTTCGAGTTTATCAATCAGCGAATTAGCAAAATCGCAAGTGTCGGCATTGAGTTGTCCACCGCTGAAAAGTTTCAAACCAAGGAGCACCGCCTCACCCTCGGAATTAGCTGCATCAGGCTTCACCGCCTTCGCAATGGCATTGCGGATAAAGCGTTCACGGTTGCTATTGGTAATGTCCGAGCGCACGGCGGTAAACGCAGGATAGTTAGGTGAAGCATCAGCAAACGCACTTTCAAGCACATCCCCTGCAACCGAATCAAAGATTTCCAACAAAGGAGTGCCTGCGCCCGGAAGTGAGAAAGAGCGAAGTAATTTAGGCTCATCGCCATTAAAATAAATCTTGGTAGCGTCAAGATAGCAAGCCTTAAAAGCATCACGCGCTTTGGTGAACCAGTGCTGCATCTTGTCGCGAAAAATAGTCTTTTGCTCGGTGGGAGCAGAGTTAAAAAGAGCTGTGGAAGCCCCGTGCATACAAACGGCATCCTTAAACTCATTGGTAAGACCGTCCATAACAAAATAGACTTCGTCCGTATCGTGTCCTCGCTGTATGTCGGTGCGGAACACCGGCATAAATATCATATAGAAATGCTGGCGAGGGTGCGTAGTGGATTTCTCATTCGGACTACCAAAGAAGATGTAACCGTCACGAGTGATGCGGTGCGATTTCCAAATCAGCTCGTGAGTATAGATGTCGAAACCCGTGCGACACGGGTCGGTGTCGATACCGAGCATTTCTACCATAAATGCGGAGAAAGCCTTGTCTCGCAGAGCAGGAGAAAGACTATCAGCATAATCCTTAATAAGTTGGTCGGGATTAATGCCGCCCTCGGTGCGAAGCGCAAACTCGTCATTTTCTTTGCGGTCAAAGTACTGACCCGAAGTAGCCTTGACGATAAGGTTGGCACAGTTGCCCACTTGGTCGAGCAGGAACTCGCGGTCTTCCATTATTGCGAATACCGGGCAGAGGTCATCGGTCAAGGTTTCGGCTGTAGCACCGTTTTGTTTATTCAGCATAGCTTGAATAATTTTGATACCACAAGCGTTGGCAATGCGCTTAGCAAGCGGAATTTGCTTGCGGCGCGGGCCCTCGAAATTATTCTCAATTTTATCATGAACAAGATGCACCGTGTCGCTAACCAACTTAAAGTCGGGGTTGGCCATCATCGAGGCATCTTGCATCATCTGTTCAAAATATTGGTCGTAAGTAATCAGTCCCGGTTCGTTTTCAGGAATATCATTGTCCTTGATTTTGTCGAATTGGCGAGAAAGTGTTTTGAGAATTTCGCGTTGCGACTGTGCAAGTTTGATTTTCTCAAAGTTCTCGATGTATGAGGGGTGAACGGGAAACAGATTCACATACTTCTCGATGTTGCCGTGCATATCGGCAAAGAAAGGCGTAAACGGTTTAAGGTGCTCACGGATGATAGCCTTTTGTTGTTCGGTCTTATCAAGAAGGCGTTTTTGCACCACATACGAAACATCTTCGCGGCGGATTGAAAGGTCGCGGTAGCGGTCTTTCACCTTTCGGAGCATATCGGCTGCAAACTGGAACTCACGGGCGGAATAAATCAATTCTTGCACGCCGAACATAAACACGAACTTTGTGTTGTTGCAAGCCTGCCCCAAGGCTTGAAGCACGGGCAACTCACTTTCGAGGTTACCCGATTCTGCACGGAGGCGAAGGAACTGAAGCATCTCGTCAATAGCGAGGATAAAGCCTTTGTCGGGATATTTATCCTCAAAAGCAGCCATCATTTCGCTTAATTGCTCTCCGTAGCTTTTGAGCGAATTTTCGTCAAATTTATAGTCGATGTCGTGGCTGTCAAGGAAACGCTGTATCTCAAAAGTAACAATACGCCAAAGTGAATTGTTATGCTGCAACTCGAAGCGATGTACCATAAACTTACCTGCAATAGGTTGCATTATCTCTCGTGCTTGTTCATTGCGAAGCTCTGCGAGGTTGTCGGCATTTTCAGCTACAAGTTGCACAAGACCCATCAAGTGGCTCTTACCAGTACCGTAGCTACCTATTACTTGAATACCCTTTTGGTCGTGCCCTCCGAAAACCATATTCTTCACGAACTCGGGGAGAATGGTTTCGAGGAAATAATCAGGGTAAACGAAATTGTGTAGAGCATCGAGTTGGTAGTCGCGCTCCGAAAGTCTGTTGAATTGGATTACATCAACTATTGGGTTGAATTGCAGTATTTCAAGATATTTCATATAGTGAGGTGTGATATTTCTGAAAGATCAATAAAATTGGAAGAGTCGGAAGTCAAAAAACAAAGTCTGTCATCTTTGACTACGCCCTCCCATTGGATAAACATTAGATAATTGCGAGATAAATCTTTTAAGATTGTCCGCATATCCAAGCCAAGTTTTTCTTCAAAAACTATCCCGAAGTTACATAAAGAAATAGCATTGCCAAAAGTAGTGTCGTTACTGGCTATTTCCCTGAAAAGGCGCATAAACTCAGCATTCACGAGCATTTTCAAATCTTTTGAATGGAGTAAGTTTTCGGATATTATGTAAGCAGAAATGGATTTACCTATGTCAAACTTAGGGATATCGTCAGGCGGCATCTCATCTTTCAGCACAACAAGGCGGTATCTTGGTGCTGATTGAAGATATTTGTTAATGGCGGTTATATCCATAGCTTTCTAAAAAACGCAAAACCCCGACACCATCCCTGCGAGGCTGACCAAAGCCTATAAGACGATGCCGGAGTTTCGTATATCTTAATTGTTTAATTATCGGGTCATTGTGCAGAAATGTTTCATAATGCAAAGGTACAAAAAATGGATGAATTTGGTTGCATAATTGGGAGAAATGTTTATAGACGTGTAAGGGGAGTATGTATATCAGTGCCTTATGCTCTGTTTCCCTATAGTAAAACATATTACTTACCCTCACTTTCTTTGTAACTTTTTGCTATTTCGATAGAACGGGTAAGTTTATCAGCAAATCATTTCTTTTCAGGAAGTTCGGTGAGGTATTGAGCAACCTTTATATTATCTTCGCTAAGCATCATAAGCTCAATATGTTCCGTGTTGCCCCCAAAACATAGAAATAATCTTATGGGAGTGTTCTCATGGGGTTACATCTCGTATCGTTGCAAGTATTTGAGATATATAGTAGAAAAAATGAGAATTTTTCAAACCAACGATTTGATATTTTGAATAACAACCGGAAAGAATATGTCTACTGCGAGTGTAAGTTTTTATGAGAAAAATCTCATAAAATTTGTATAATTCAGAACAAAGCCGTTTCTTTGATGAAAATACTTGGCCCAAAGCCTTAACTATGAAAAAAGCCTTGATTATGAAGGAACAAATCGGAATACGTTTCCGTTTTTCCAAGAAGCGGAGACGTTCGTTTCATCTTTTTGCCTTATCCGTCTTTTTATTCTGAAAAGCGAAGACAGATCTCTTTAGTCTAAGGAAAACGTTTTCGAATTGTACAATCGAAAATTCAGAGTAAGAAGAGACTTCTATTCTTCCTCGTATTCATCAATTCGGGCAAAAAAGTTCATGGCGGCTTTCCTAAACATTTCTTTGCTCCGGTAAAAGCCGGTGTTTATCACTTTCTTACGTAAGAATTTCCATAAACGCTCTATAAGGTTTAAATTTGGAGAATACGCGGGTAAGAACAACTGAACGATTTTTGTGCCTTGATCCATTCCTGCAAATCTTTGTTCCTATAATATTGGCATTGTCGGATATGATATATATAATGGATACCTCGGGGTGTTTTATCAAGGCCTTCTCATACAATGCTTTTGTAGATAGGGCATTGACACTGTCACAATCATGGGCTATCACATCTGTCACGTCATAAGCATTGAGCAAACCGTTGATGTTCACACGGTCACGTCCACTTACGATCGGCTGAGGAAACTCTTCCTCTTTCTCGATCCAAGCATACGTGGAACGGCTATTATGGGTAGGATACACGCCATCCGCGTAATAGACAATGCTCTTAGCGTCTTTCTTCTCCTGGCCCCGGGATAGTTCCTTCATGAACTCCTCTTGCCTGTCATGATCGGCCTCACATGGTATTTCTGATGTTTTCTTATAAGTAAAGCCCATACGGTTTAACAAACTCACGCAGCCTTGGACCGTATAATGGATACCAAAGGTTTGACTTATCCATGACGAAACGCTTTTGGCTTCAGTATAAAGCTTTGTTTTCAACTCCTTGTGTAGTAGGGATAATTGACCTCTCGGTTAAGGTAAGGATCGCCCCCTTGCCAACGATAAGATCCATCTCCCAGTCGCCGAAGCGGGTGCCAGTCGCTTCCAAAGGGCGTTCGCGGATACTCGTGCGGTTGGGGATATTCATGGCTTTTGTAGGACAAAGACGGGATATATGCCGACGATACTTCATCTTGTGACGACAATGGGAAGCAAGCTCACCACTGAGGTCTGCACGTATACGTCTATAGAGAGTCTCATGGGAGATCTTATACCCTTTCCTCTTCGAATAACCGGATATTTGCATAGGAGACCAATCTTCTTCTACCAACAAACGCAACGTCTCTTTTTCTATGGCGCTAGGAATTTTACGATTGCCGGGGAGACGTTCACTCCGTTCGCGCGACATCTCATCCGCAAGGCTATAACTATAAACACAATGACTTTTATTACGTCTGAGCTCACGACTTACCGTACTGGCCGACACTCCTATTTGAAGAGCTATCGCTTTTTTGGGTCTTACCTTATTTTAGACCCAAAAATATTACATATCTTTGCTCACGGATTAATTGTTTATACTTCATAACAATACAAAAATAGTTAATCCTAAGGAGACTTCGGTCTCCTTTTTTATTGTATTGCTAATCGAATCTACACTCTCAGGGGCTATACGCCCCTGCCGCTGGGGCAAACCCGCAGTGTTTTTTTCATGGAGAACACACTACGAAGTTACACTTCTAAGTTGAATATTCCCACTACAATGAAAGTTTAAATAACGGATAGAGAGAACACTAAAAACTTTGATTCCGAGCCATGCGTTTTCACAAAATTATCCGACTTCGGAGGATAATTCAGCCTCCTGAAAGGGCAAGGCGTTTAGAGTTACTCAAATCGTTTAGGATAACTCTAATACAGAGATTCTATCACCTCTGTCAACTTGCTGTTTTTCTTCCACGTCTCAAGCAAACAAAGAAGCGGTGCGTATGTCACCTTCGGCCAGTTATTGACTGTTTGAAGTTCCGCAAAAACTTCCAATAACCGCTTTAAATCCTTTACCGGATTTTCCGGCAGGCAAGACAAGAAAGAGACAAACAGCACAGACAGTTCTTTGTTATGAAAAGATGATCTATTTATCAACATTTCGACAACCAAACCTGAAACTCTCTGCGCAGGAGCCCATTCCAACGCTTGGATCTTCCCCAATACCCGACCTAATGCCACATTGTCTATCAGGTCTTTTTCCACAAGTTCGCCCCAAAGATTCGCCGCACACAAACGAACAGGACGATCAATGCTCAACAGGCACACCGCCAGGTATGTCAAAGCCATCCCCCCTCTCCACTCCAAATCAAGTTCGCGCAGGGTATCAAGAGCAACCAGGTTAAGCCTTGCTAGTTCCAAATCGTTCCAATAAGCATCCCTTACGCGATCCCGCACCAATAAAGCCAACCAAATCCGAGGTGCATTCGGAGAAAGCAACAAAAATCTCTTCAGGTCCTTCTCCCGCAAAGGAACCTTCCAAAAAGTCTCCACCAAAAGCGGAATACGGGAACAAGGACGATAAGCCATATATAAGGCATAACCTCCAAACCTCCACTTTATCGCAACATTCTTACTTGCCGGCGGAATCAACTGCAAGATACGATCGACTTTCCCAAACGGCTTTTCGAAAGTAAATACATCGCATGGAATATCTCCCGTCAGATAGGCCCGGTTCACAGCAGAATAAGGAAAATCCTTGAACTCGTCATAGACGGTATCAGGACTTTTGACCAAAGCGGCGGTCATCCAGACAGCCTGAAACGTAAAAGGACCATTAGGGCGTGCTTCCGGCTTGAACAAGAAAAGCAATAGCTCGCGATATTCGCCCGCCAACTCTTGTTCGGTTAACCGGACAGCCTCTTCCGTATCATCCAATGCCACACGCGAAAGTGCGATTTGAAAGTCCAGACTGTCCGGTTTGATTCTCTTTTTCTGATATGCAGACAACCGAGAGACAAGCACGGACGGATCGATCCAAGCCGGACGGTGGGTCGGTGTCGATAGCAAAGGCAGCGTATTATAATCTTTTATCCGGTTAAAAGCCAATTTTACAAGATCCAGATAGGGTTTATAGTCCTGAAATGATTGTTGTTTCGAGCTTTTGACACGTCTTTCCGATCCGGTAAGCATTTGAGCATAATCAAGAAGAAAAGACGCTGCCAGCACATCCAATTCTCCTACCCCGTCTTTTCCTCCCTCCACAACGGTACGGGCCATTTCGAAAACCGGAACCATACGTTCCACATCCTCCTGCTTTACAAACGGATGCATACGGGACAAAGAAGCCAAAAGTAAATCGATATGGAAACTCTCTTCGTTATCCATCGACCGGCCCATCAGAGAAACCAGCCCATCCATATTCGTGACATCCGGAATACGCATTTCTTCCCGAATGAAGGGTTGTTTTTCTATTCTTTCCATACTACTTCAATATTGTGCGATACAAATATACGGAGAAAAATACCCCTATCAGACAAAGTCTCCATTTACCCTTGTGTTTTCCGGTATTCCATGGGGGTCATGCCATATTTGTCTCTAAAAATGCGCTGGTAGGTTCGCACATTGCCAAAACCGGAATCGATAGCGACAGCCTCAATCGTATAATGCTTGAAATCTTTCAGCAGCACAAGCGAATAATCGAGTCTCAACCGATTGATGTATCCGTTGAAATTTTCGCCTGTGAAAGTCTGCAATAACGGAGAGATACGATTTTTCCCAACAGGTGTCCATCAAGACGATGATCCTACGCCGACGGTTGTTGAAGAACCCGATTGGAAATTGGAATTGGTGGAAAACGATCCTGAACCGGAATGGGAAATGCCGGAAAGCGGAATCTATAAGGCTTCCGAATCTTTCCCCTTCATTGATGAAGGAGTGAAAGGCACCGAAGAAGAGCCGTTCACGATATCTTTACAACCTGTTGTAAATTGACACTAAACTCCAATAAAAAGAAGGTGTGTCGTAATACCCGATGCACCTTCTTTTTTTTCGTTGACTATAAAAATCGGCTCATTTTTTTTAGCTGCGATATTTTGAGGATTTCTTTGATTTATGTGTTCGCAGCATCTAAATATAGCTACTGTAAGCTCATAAAACAGTCCAGTCAGCCAATCCATACCTTCTTTAGCCATTTTTGCACACATCTTTTTTATATTGAA
>OIWL01000389.1_pt1 | contig 62188 bp, 57 predicted proteins | sample 1587561 | NCBI WGS metagenome assembly OIWL01 (sample SAMEA3888903, study PRJEB22519) | human gut metagenome | biome: human gut; feature: human-associated habitat; material: faeces | place: Denmark | collected 2010 | reverse complement strand
AGGCATACCGCCAAGTCGCATAAAATAAGGAAAGTTGAGATTTTAGTTATACAAAATCTAATTTATCTAAATCTTCCTCTACAACTAATATATCCGCATCGTTAGACCTCCTTGCACCTGGCTTATACATTGTAACATTATAAACCAACCCTTTTAATGCACAATATCTGATTCCCGCCGTTTGAAATTCTTCAAACATTTTAGAATAATACTTAGCACTTTCTATTGTTATATCCTTTTGTATTTTGCAAATTAATTGTAATGTTTTATAAAATTCGGCTGCAAGATAATTCTTTTGTGAATCTGTCAACCCATAAAAGAAATACCCAGCTAATCTATTTTGAAATATAAATCCCGTTATTCTTTCCCAATCCAATTTTTGCTTCAAGAGAATATCAATTCTATTTTTCTGTTCTTCTGTTTTTTCTATACTACATGCTAATAATACTAACTCATATTCATCTAACATTTTTATACTCCTATTCTAAATCTAATGTATCTTTTCAAATAATCTTCTTAATGTTTCATTTATGTCTTTATCCACATTAAGAACTACCAAGTTATCATAGTTTAATAATTTTTCACTGATATTTTTTGCAGTACTCAAAATTTTATTTTTATTACACATTATTTCCATTCCATGCCACTCAGTAGTATATGTATCATATGGTGAAAAACTATTTTTCGCAATTATTCTTTTTAAATTACAATCTTCCCCCTCTCTGTTTAAAACAACAAAATGTGTTATAAATGCCTCTTTTACTTTCCTATTTATTCCTATGTCCTCAGGCAAAAGCTGCATTTTTGATTTAATTCGACTTAAAACTTCCGCTTGCATATTGTTATATTTAGGAGGCAATAATTTTTTAGTTTCTTCAAAAAAGTCTAAAGTTTTCATCGTTAAATTATAATATGTAGGCCAACCATATATATATAATCTTTCATTTTTTGCACCAATATATACTCTATCTCTGGACAACTCACTATACCCATACTTATATATCAAATCTAATGAAATTGTTGTTTTACCTTTATTTTTTTCACCTATAAAAACTACACATTCTCCCTCATCATTCAAAACAGCTGAGCAATGAAACATTGAAAAATCTCCATTTTTATCTACAAAAAACTTTACAAAATCTCGTGATACTCTTATTCCATCCCTCGCTAACATTTCCACATCAGTATTGTATATATATACTTCATTATATATATAATTAATTTCATAAACGCTTTTTGTTATATAATTAAATACATATCTCACATTTCCAACATCTAGTTTTTTACCTTTGTCATGAAATAAAGGTTTTTCACTGTTATGAATTAATATTTCTTCTCCTCTCAGCAATATTTTTTGCAAATCCGGATAATTTTCTTCAACCAACTCCACTTTAAAATCATATTCTTCACTTTCATCACATTCAACATAATAATCATTATAAAATGGTACAATCAGTTTCATGGTATTTTCTGAAAATACATATTTCCATTTCACATTGATATAACTATAAATCTTAAATTCTTTCATTTAATTTTCCTTTCATACTATTTATAAATCCAGTGTTTTTTATTTTCATCATAATGTAAGCATATTCGATATTGCTCATTAATTTCTGACATAATCTTGGTGGCAATATCTATCCAAGTTAATGGTATCATAGTATCTACATCAAACCATTCTTGACACACAAACACACAATGATTCACTACAATGTACTTTTGAGAATTAATAATTATTCCATATACCCCATTAGCTATAACTTTATAATTTTCATCAAATTTATAAATCACACTTTCTATATTTTCGTATTTCAGTGAAACATTTTTCGCCTTTACAATTGGAATCATATATACTCTTTTTGTAGTATTAAAAAATGGATTAATGCTCACATCTAAAACTTTCTTTGCCATTTTATCACTTGATCTTTTTAAGTTATATTGGAATAACCTCTGTGTAATTTTAGTAAAAGGCCACCCTAACTTTATTAGATTATGTACAATTACTTTATCTTTTAAGGATAAGATTTCTTGAATCTTTTGAAAATTTTTTAACATTGTGGAATGCACATCATAATACTCTATTAGTATTTTACACAAAGCATAATATTTAATTTCCATTTTATTCTTTTTTACAAACTCTGTAATATAATCATAATCAATTAATTGTTTTTCAACTAGCAAATAGCAGTCATTTATATCTTTAATTGGTGGTCTTGCATGCTTAAACGCGTGTGCCAAAGCTATTATAAATAAATTACTCATATAATGAGTTTTAAAACTTCCAATATCTATTATTCTATTATTATCTGCTGGTATACACGGATATCCGATATCTAATGTAATAAGTTCATTATCAATCAGTCGTTCCAAATGACCATGCCCACTTATAACATTATTGTTAAAACATTTTACCGAACAACTTTTTCCTAATTCATGACAATAATCAAATTTAAATTCATTTCTCATTATTTCTGCCACTTCAAAAAAAGTTTTAATATCTGGCACCAAAATATCCATATCACCATAATATCTTTGAACATTTTTATAAAAATTTGATGTTGCTATTCCTTTTATTGGATAAAAAACAATACTATTCTCCCTCAACCTTTTTTCTACTTTGCTGAATATATCTTGAATTACATTTCTCTTTTTTGTTTCTTTCTCAATTTGTTTCTGCAAATCATAAGGTATATCATGCGAAAAATTTTCTATAATATGTTTACCTAATATATTAGCAGTCTTATTTCTTGCAAAGAAAATAACATAATCATCATCCCAATTTTCAACTAACTTTTTTAATCCAATTTTTTCTTTTTCCAACAATACTATTTTCCCTAATCGTCTAGGTGCGAATTTCAATTGTTTTCTTAACTTATTTTCTATATAATTTAAATCTTTATCTGGTGTATCAATTATACTTAATAAAACATTCAAATTACTGTTTCTATTATTTTCTTTATTTACTGTTGATGTGTTAATATAATTTGCGGAAACACAAGCTTCACAATCTAAACTATTACCACGTACTATTTGAGGTTGATCTCTAAACTCCGGCTCAATTTTTATAGCCGTTTCTATCACCTTATTCATTAATTTCCAAGGCAAAATAAGACAATCCTTTCTTCTATACAATATTTCTTGAATATTAAATATATCCGTAAATATAGAAACATCTCCCTCTTCTATTTTTGATAATATATTTTCACATACTGTTCTCTGTTCAATAACACTTTTTTCTTTTAACATATCGAACATAAGAAACATAGAGGCTTCAACAATTGCACAAGAGTAACTTTCATATTCAATTTCGATTCTTTTTTCTATCAAACGTACCCTAAAAACTAATCTATCACCACAATAGTCCCCTGCGCCTTCAACAACAAAATCTGGATTCTCAACGATTTCAAAATATTTTTTTTGAAGCATATTAACAATATTTTTTCCATATATTTTCTCTAACAACTGCCTATTTTCCATTTATTCTCCCCACTAATAAATATTCTCTTATAATCCTCAACACTTTCAAATAATTTTTATGTAATTTATATTCTATATTTTGACCTTATTTTTCATTACCAATAAAAATTTTATATTTATGTAATAGTCAATAAACAATCACATGCATCCAGTTATAAATAAAAAATAATTTTTTATCGTAAAGCAATTTGTGCACTTCTATTACTCTGTGTAATAATCATTCCGTATTTATGTAATCCCTCAATATATAATCTTATCAATAGTATTCATTATTTTTTTTATATCATCTTCATTATTATATATATATATTGAAGCACGTATACATGATTTTATTCCTAAATATCGCATTGTTGGAATTGAACAATGATTCCCTACCCTAACCATGATATTTTCATTTCTAAAAAACTCATTAACATCATGTGGATGAATATTATTTATATTAAATGAAATTATACCCGATGCAGTATCTTTATCTTGTGTATATACATTAATTTCTTTCTTATTCTTTAAATATTCATACAATAAGTCCGCTAATTTTTTTATATGTTCATTATAGGAAAAGACATTAATTTTATTCAAATAATCTATTGTAGCCCCCCAACCTAACATTCCAACTGTATTAGGTGTACCTGCCATATATTTTTCCGCGCCATCTTTCCACAATAATTTATCAACATCTAATACCATTCCTCCTCCTACATAATTATGTTTCATAGTTGAAAAAATGGATTTTTTCACGAAAAGTCCTCCTACGCCAAATGGACCCAGCATTTTATGTGCCGAACAAACAAAGAAATCCATTCCAATGTTAGTAAAATTTATCTTATAATGAGGTACACTTTGTGAGCCATCTATTAGTACAGGAATATTGTTCTTCTTGCATATTTCTACAATACTTTCTACATTTTGTTTCTTTCCTAAGACATTTGAAACATGTGTTATTGAAACCAATTTAATATCACTATTATCATTACATAATGCGTTTTCGATATCTATATTCCCATTTTCATCCATAGGGATTTTTTTTAAAACAGCCCCCTTTTTTTCACATATAACTCTCCATGGCAAATAATTAGAATGGTGCTCACACTCTGATATCAGAATCACATCACCTTGTTTTATATTATCCTCTAAGAAACATCTCGCAACAATATTAATAGCTTCCGTTGCTCCTGTCGTTTGTATAAACAAATAATCGTTTTCTGCTCCAAAAAAATGCAATATTTTTTTCTTTGCCAATTCATATTTTTCAAATGTTTCTTCTGCTAATTTATAACTTCCCCTATTAATATTTACAAAATTGTATTTTTGCATCTCCGACATATAATCTATCACTTCATCAGGACATAATGTAGTAGCTGCATTATCTAGATACACACCTTTGCAATTTGTTTTTCTTAAATATGAAAAATCCTCAATTATTCTATTCATTTTCACCTCTTCTTAATTTTCAAAATGTTACATCATTTTCTTTAAAGCCTCTTCTATTTCATTTTTTTCTACTGTATCTGAAAATCTTTCCCCAAATACCATCATATCCCCAATTCCTTTCTGAAATACAAATTTTATCTTTCCTTTTCTCACTTTCTTATCAGCATACATTTTATCTAATATATTTTCTATTTTGACTTTTTCATTCAATGTTACAGGCAAACCTGCTTTATTATAAATTTCTATCACTCTATCCTTTTGTTTATCAGTAACATATCCTCTATTATATCCAAGTAGAACTTGTGCTACCATCCCCAATGAAACAGCATTTCCATGTGAAATTTCATATTTGCTAGCAGCCTCAATTGCTCTTCCTACTGTATGTCCCAAATTTAATACTTCTCTCAAACCATCTTCCTGCTCATCTTGAGTTACAACATTATACTTTATTTCTATATTTTTTCTACATATATACTCAAGCATATCTATGTACCTCTTATCACTTCTTCCTCTTTCTTTAATAACATCTATATTAGCATTTAAATATTCAAAAAAGTCAGCATCTGCAATGCAAGCATGTTTAATTGTTTCTGAGAGACCATTTTCAATTTGTGCATCATCTAATGTCTCCCATGTTTTTAAATCAATATATACTTTTTGGGGTTGCACAATAAGTCCTATCATATTTGTTGCTAATGGTGTATCCACAGCTGTTTTACCACCTATAGATGCATCTGCCGCTGCTAAAAAAGTAGTTGCATAATTTATTACCGGAATTCCTCTGCAATATGTTGCTGCCAGAAATCCTGCTAAATCAGTAACAACTCCTCCCCCTAATGCAATAATACAACTATCTTTTCTAAAACCTGCCTCTAGCATCTTATCTTCAATTTCAGCTTTGTTCTCTCTTGTTTTACTTTTTTCCCCAGCAGGTATAATATATATATCTACATTAAATCCTTGTTTTTTCATTAATTCAAATAGACGATAGCCATATAATGCAGCTACATTTGAGTCTGTAATAATGGCATATCTGTAAACGTTAGGCACAATTTTATGCTTTATATCATCCACAAGTTTTTCAAACATATCATAACCTATTTCTATTTCATATGAATTATTTATTACCTTTTCAATTTTTACATTTATAGTTTGCATGTATATTCCTCTTTCTTAATTTAAAATTTTATTTTGTTAGCAAAAGTGTTTCAATTCATGAAAAAATCTGCTATTTTTACCTTCTGTTTTTTTCTCTAATTGTAATCCAAATTTTTTGACCATCTGCCGCAACATACTATCTGATCCGTTCTCTGATGTATATTCAATTTCTAATTCATAATCAACTATTGATAAATATTCATTCATATCCAAACAAATCTCAACATTTTGAAATTTAGTACATACATCACGATAAGTTTTTAAAACTCCAACTTTATGTATATCTCTGCACATATAACCTATCATATTTTTTAGAATTTCAGGTTGAATTAGTGCATATGCGCCATCAACATCCAACTCTTTTTCTTCTTTTATTGCTAGAGCCCCATTATTGTACACATTCATTTTCGTTTGTAATTTAAATTTGCCATTTCTTTCCCTTATTCTGACAGTAATATTATTATTATAAATGTAATTATCCATATCATTGTAATAATAATTAAATTGTTCAAAAGTATTATTCCACTGAAAATATTCTTTCAAAGCATCATATTGTTCTCTAGTTAATAAAAACTTATATTCTTTTTCGAGCATTTTTCTTGCCCATTCACTAAGAATTTTTGCAGAATTCCTCAATAATTTGAATCACCTCTCCTACTGTTTTACTTAATCTAATTTTCTGTAAACAACCATCCAATTCTATTCCCAATTCTTCTTCTACACCTAAAATAAACTCTACTATTCCTAATGAATCTATTGCATCATCTCGTCCAAATGTCATATCTTCACTAGATTGTTTATTAACCCCCCTACTATTCATTAAATTAGTATGTTGCTTTAATACGATTTCTTTTACATCTTTCATTTCTTATTTTCTCCTTAATATTTAATAATATAAATTATATTATACTTTGTTTTAATTTTTCAGCCAATAAATGTACTTTTATGTGTCACTATATTTTTCACAAAATTTTCGAACACATTCTGGCCAATTTTTTTCTTCCTTTCCATATTGACATAAGAAAGCTAATACCCATCTTTCTATTCCAAAGCCCACACAACCTGTCACAGCATTTTTACAATTTCTTACTCTAATATTAAATGCGCTTGTAAATGCCATTCCATGCAAATTAAACGAACCTACTGCAATATCTTTTTTTTCATTTATATTCAACCTCAATTCATATTTGCTATTGTCTATCATTTGTATTTTTCTATACTTTTGCATTTTGGGCAATACAAATGAATCCGATGATACCTGCACTTTCCCTTCTAAACCAATGTTTACAACAAACTCTTTTATATTATTCAAAAAATTTTTTCGAGAACTACATACAAACTCTTCATCTCCCACAAATACAACTTCTCTGACATGATAATCCCTAAGTCTACCTATTTCGTCATAATTAAGCCTTCCCTCATTTCTAAATACATTTTGCGTAAATGAAATAATACTATTTTCTTCCAATACTTGATTTTTCATTTCTATATATGTATGAAAACATGCTGATGGTGATAATGCAAGTTGTGGCGAATTTAAATATGATGATACTCTATTTTCTTCAATCGCTTTTGATAAGTCATTTAATTCATCTATAGATTCATGAACATCACTGCAAAATATAGCATACTGTGGTGTCCTGCTAATATATCCTGTTTTGATATATTCATCTACAGGTAATAATACGGGATAACTTTTTTCAATAGCCCCCATATTTGCCGCCATCTTTGCAAAACTATGTTCAAAAAAGCGAAATAAACAAATAGCCTTATCTTTTAAGCACAATAACCCATCTCCCATTACCATAAACAATTGTTTATCTTCTATTACATCTGTATAATATTTTCTTTCGTTCTTTTTAAAATATTCCACATCCTCTTCATGTATTATTTTCTTATATTTTTTTGACATAGTTGTAAGCAAGAACTCAATTCGTTCTTTATCACTATTCTCTTTAATTTCTAATATCATTATATTATCCACAATTTGATATGATAAAATATCTTTTGAAACAAACGAAACCACTTTTCTAAATTCATCTACATCTACGTCTGTATCTATATTGATTTCTATATTCATATATCTCCCCTATTTGTCTAATTTTGTGTAAATAACATCATGTATTATAACACAAAACGCCAATTAATAAAACATTTTTTTATATAATATTTATAATTTCCCAGTGATTATTGCTGATATATTGTACAATTTAATTATTTTTTTGCATTTTTATTGTTTTTAGCAAATATTTATTTTTATATTTTAATTCATATTTCATTTAATTTCTCCCTAAAAACAATTTAATCTTCACTATATAATTGTATTATCACTGTATATTTCTATAATAAAAGCGTGGAACTATCCCACGCTTTAACTTTACACATTATCTAGTTTTATTTCCCCTGACCTTTGGCAGCTCCTTTTCTGCCGCTTCCTGCTTTCCTTCCAATGTCTTTCTTGCCTCGAAAGCATCTGCATTATACTTGTACTCCTGCGGTTCGGCTACCATCGGTGAGTAGAAGATCTCTCCTTCTGCTCTTTCGATGTCCACTGCTTTCTGCTCCTTATCCTTTATATGCTCCTCACGCTTTTCCTTATCAAGCTGAACACTCATAGCCAGATTATCCAGCTTATCAATCGAAGCGTCCAGATGTAGCTCCATTGATACAAACAGCTTTCTCACTGCTTTCATAGGGGCAATTACCGCCTTTGTGATTGGGTGTTTCTGTTCCTTCTGTGAATAATCCACTTCCGGCTTATCCGCAAAGGTACGGAACGCATTGTTTACGGTCTGCCCGGCTTCACGGAGTCCCTTTGCAAGAAGTGCTGTCCTTGCAATATCCCTGTCAGTAGATACAATCGCATCTTTCACTGCTGTTCTGACATTAAGAAGTCTTTTCTTAATTCCTGCAAACTCTGTCACCCTGTAAAGTGCCGCCCTGCCCTTTGCCTTTGTTTCATCAACAATGCTCTTGGCAGTAGATTTTACCTGTATCTTTACATCAGATACCTGTGATTTTATCTGCTCACATCTGGCATTTAGTCTTTCCTGTGCTTCTGCCAATGCCTTTTTCGCATTATTGACAAGGGTATCTTCCTGCATTTCTCTAATCTGGTTCTGCATACTGGTAAGTTCTTCTGTCATAGTCGCAATCTTTTTCTCCAGACCGTCCACATAGCTGCATATCTCAAATACATCATTTGCCGGCTCTTTCATAGCATTCTTTTTTAACAGGTCGAGAAGTTCCCTTATGATCTCTTCATTGGTAAGTGTCTTTTCTGCTTCCATCTGCTTTTCCTCCTTATAAACGGGGCAGCTCCAGCCGCCCCTTAATCTTAATTATCGAAAGGGTGTATCCTTTTTCTCCCTGTCGGGATTTCCGTGGTTCTGTTCGGCATTCTCCCTTGCTTTTTCGTTACTCTTATCCTTTGCTTTCTCATACTCTGCAATAATCTCATTGTAGAGCTTCTCCCTGAAATCCTTTGTGACCGGATAGCAGACGTCCTGATAGATTGGCTTGCCATTCTCGTCCACCTGCTTTGTCTTATAAGAAGGCATTGACACAAAGATTTTTTCTTTGCCCTGAAGGATATTTACATTATTTACAATGAAGCTGTTTTCAAAGTAAATGCGGGCAAGTCCCTTGATATTACTTCCTTCCCTTTCATAAGGTGTAACCGTCACGGAAAACTCCGGCATTTCCTGTGTTTTGTCCTGTGTCTGTATTTCTGCTTTTTCCGGCTCCCTGATTTTCGCATAAGCCTCAAGGATATTGGTATAGAGTTCCTCACGAAACTCTGCCGTGATAGGATTGCAGACATCCTTATAAACCACGCTGTTGCTCTCATCACGCTCATTGGAACGGTACCTTGGCATTGATACAAAAAGCTCTCCCTTTTCCTTATTTTCAAGGATTGCGATATTGGTAATCTTGAATGAGTCACCAAATACCACGGTTGCAAAACCTTTGATGTTGCTGCCATCTTTTGCTCTTACTTCGTTTACTTTAATTGAATACTTCATACGCTGTTCCTCTCTTTCTTATACTTCTGAATTGTTGTTTTCCGGTATGATAAGCTCACACCAAAGCTGTTCTATCTGTTTACAAGACAATCTGCCATTTAACCAGTTGCCGAGTGTGACAGCCATTCCGCCCTGCTCATAATAGAGCCATTCCTGTGTTTCGATGTTCCCCTCATACATGATAGTCACATCAAAGTCAGGCATAAATAATCCTGCCTCTGCATCCCAGATACAGGCAACTCCCTGTCTGAGTATCAGGTTCAGGCTTTCGACATATACAGACCAGCCGCTTACGACTATCTGAAAGTCATCATCAATCTCTGCAATATCGTCCGGGGTGTCGATTAACTCCTCCATTTCCGATACTGTTTCTTCTATCTCCCCAAGTCGGTATCTCTTATTCATCTGCCGCCTCCTTATATCTGCACCTGACAACAAAACGCATTGTTCCTTGTTTTGAACTGAAAAAAGGGACTGCCATAATGGCAATCCCTGCTGCAATCAGTAGTCCTGCGACCACTTTCCTTATGTTCATAGAGTCCCACTCCTATCTTTTCCTGTCTCTGTCTGTCATATAAATTCCCTTATCCTCTGCAACAATGCCCGCATTTTCTATTCTGTCCTCAAACTTTTCTTCGTCCGGTCCGCCTAGATCTGCGTCCATAGCCTTTGCGTTCTCAAGGTCAAGCTGGGCATTTAATTCACACTGCCTTGCAAGTTTTTCTTCCAGTTCCGCACTGTGTGCAAACGGCTTATCATACTCTGCCTTTGAAGCCTCAAGGTCATTCTGGTACTGTTCAATCTTCTTTTCCAGAAAATCTACATTTTCGTGAAGTCCGTTGAACAGATTCTCCAGCTTTACCATACTTCCCACCGGACTTGTTGAAAGCTCTGCCTTGTATTCCGTCTTTCCACGAAGCACCATATAGTTGATACTGAGGAAATTCTTTTCTACCAGAAGCTCAAAGCCGTGAAACTTACCGATTGAAGTGGTTTCGCCTGTCTTGCATTTGCTGATTGCTTCAAGCATCGTGGTTCCACCGTCCACTCTTTCTGTATAAGTTGCATTACCTATGGTAATGGCGAAGTCCGAGTTATCAATCAGCTCCTTATCCCTTGCCTTTATATCTTCCCTGACATTGGCAAGTTTCTCTGTCGCAGTTTTGATAAGTTTTGGATACTTGATCATAAAGTTATCCTGCAATCCGTACCTCTGATTATCATAAGACGCCTTTAAGAGCTTTAATCTCTGGACATCATTGTCAACCTCCATCTTTTCCTTGATTAAAGGGTTGCCTGTAGCAACCGCCTTAATTTCGGCGTAGGAAAGCGTTGCCTCATCAATGTCCTCACAGCTTCGGCTTACTGCCTTGCTTGTCATAACCTGACTGATGAAACGCTGCTTATTCTCCACAAGTGACCAGTTGTACGCATCAAAGGTTCCTTTTGTAACATATCTGTAGATTGCCACCTCATCGTTTTCATTTCCCTGTCGGATACCTCTGCCCTCTCTCTGTTCAATGGAAGAAGGCTTCCACGGACAATCGACATGGTGCATTGCTACAAGGTGTGTCTGCACATTAACACCCGTACCACACTTATCTGTTGATCCGATAAGGACTTTTTTCTTACCTGTCCTCATTTCCTTAAAGAGTGCGTCCCTCTGTGCGTCCGTTTTTGCATCGTGGATAAATGCTATCTCCTCCGCTGGGATACCATACTTGATAAGTGACTCCTTCAGATAATCATAAATCGTAAAGTCCTTGTCAGCTCCTGGTGTTCCAATATCCGAAAAAATAAGCTGACAGCCTATATGACCATCAGCATTTCCTTTTACATATTCTTTCCAGACATTTTCTGCCACCTTATTGAGCTTTCCGTCCGGATTGTCCGGTGCGTCCTTATCAATCAGTCTTGCGTCTGTTCCAAGAAGCCTTGCTTCGTGTGTAATCTTTAAGAAGTTATCAACGCTTGGATCAACACCTCCGCCTCTTATCCTTTCTGCCCTTACCACAAAATCTTCCATTACCTGCTTCACATACCAGTCAGGCTCCGACTCCACGATGATAGGCTTGCCGCCACGCAGAGCCGGCACATCAAGGGCAAGCATATCCGCTGTCTGCACATCGGCAACCTCACGGAAGATGTTCATAAGCTCCGGCAAATTGGTAAATTTATTGAACCTGCTCTTGAAACGGAAACCACTGCCCTCAACTGTAAGCTCCAGTGCTGTTGTTACTTCTCCGAAGTTAGCCGCCCACGAGTCGAAATGATGAATTCCCATTTCCTCAAGTGCCGACTTCTGCAAATAAAGCTGCATAACATACATCTCACACATCGTGTTGCTTATCGGTGTTCCGGTAGCAAATACAATGCCCCTGCCATCATTTATCTCTGATAAATACTGGCATTTAAGCTGCATATCCGTTGACTTCTTAGCCCCTGAACTGCTGATTCCCGACACATTATTCATCTTTGAAAAAATGGCAAGGTTCTTAAAATTGTGTGCTTCATCTACCATAATAGAGTCAACACCAAGCTCCTCAAAGGTAATCAGGTCATCTTTTCTGCTTTCATCGGTCAGTGATTTAAGCTGTTCCTCCAGCTTTTTCTTCTGGCTTTCCATCTGTTTTACTGTCCAGCGTTCCCCGTTTCTCTCATTCATTTCATCAATCGCATAAGTGATTTCCTCTATCTGCTCATTAAGCATTCGCTCCTTTCTCTCCGGCGAGATTGGGATTTTCTCAAATTGCGAGTGGGACATAATAATACAGTCATAATCGCCTGTCGCAATCCTTGATACAAACTGCTTTCTACGGCTCTTTTCAAAATCACGCTCCGTTGCGACCAAGATATTTGCTGACGGATAAAGCCTTAAAAATTCACTTGCTGTCTGTCCGATAAGCGGCTTTGGCACTACCATAATTGTCTTATTGGCAAGTCCAAGCCTTTTCTGCTCCATACACGCAGCCATCATTTCAAATGACTTTCCGGCACCGACACAGTGTGCAAGCAGGGTATTTCCTCCCATAAGGATTCGTGCCACCGCATTTTTCTGGTGCGGTTTTAATTCAATTTCAGGGTTCATTCCCGGAAACTGCAAGTGGCTTCCGTCATACTCACGCAGGCGGATATTATTGAAAGTTTCATTATAATATTCCACATACTTCTGTCTGCGTTCCGGTTCTGCAAACAGCCATTCCTTGAACTTCTCCTTAATCATATTCTGCTTTTCCCTTGCAAGCATTGTCTCATTCTTATTGACTTCATAATGGTACTTGCCATCACCATCATCAATCCTGTCCCTGACAGTGACCGTTTTTAAGTTCAGGGTTTCCTCAAAAATAGAATAAGCGTCCATTCTGCTTGTACCATAGGTTTTTGTTGCCGCCACGGAATGTTTATCCATACTTTTATTCTCAATGAACCATTCCATACTCATTTTATTCAAGTGAACCTGAATACCGGAATTATAATACTCTGTTCTGATTGCCCTTACCCTCTTTGGTGTATTAAGCAGCTCATAAATAAACTGCTCATAATCAAGCGGCTCAATCCAAGTTGTTCCAATCTTTACATCAATATCCGAGGCTTCAATCCATTCCGGCTGAACTTCCTCTAAGGCTGCGGCATTGGCGGCAAATCTTTCTGCCTGCGGATTATCGGTATCCGCCGCCATCGCCTTTGCAACACGCAGCTTATCCCTTACATTTCCTGACAGATATTCGTCTGCTGTCTCCCAGCCTGCATCCGGGTTATTTTCATTGTAACGGTCAGGATTAAGAAATATAATTCCATCAAGTTCCTTTATTAGAGTATCCCTGTCTGCTTCATAAATAGAAAGCATATAAGGGATATTTACATATCCAAACTCATTGACCGATACATTAAGAGCCTCTACCGCAGTTTCTACCCTGTCCACCACGGACTTTGCCTTAATCGTCTGCTTATAAAACATATCAGCCTTCTTCACCTCCCCGTCCTCATTTACTTCTTCAAGACTGCAAAGAAGCGGATAATCGCTGTCATCCCTGAACGCTGTACGGTTTGCTTTGGAAGTGATTGCTCCATACTTTCCAACGAATTTATCATATTTTACATTCAAAAGCTGCTGTTTGTCTGCAAGCTCCTCATCACTACAGCCCTCCATCTGGATATCAATCAGCTCTCTTGTTATCTGTCTGATTTCGTCAAGACTTCTGATTCTCTCCTCGGCAGTCTGTGATACTTCTTTTCTTACCATTTCGGAATTTTCCCTGTAATAGAGCTTTCCTTCAAAGAATGTGTAAGTATAATTTCTGACATCCGGATCAGCGGGAATGACTTCCTCCGTCTGCTCCTCATTGTCTGCCAGTCTTTCAAAATCTGTCATCTGTGCTTTGATGTTACCGATTACCTTATTGAGTGCTTCATACAGATTAAAGTTCTCATCATCATTCACGCAGACGGTATATCTGCTGTCCTGCCCGAACATTCTTGTATCATACTGCATTGTGCCGAGCATCATTTCCGGGTGCTCTGCAAAGTAGGAATTGACTGCTATGCCATCGTCTGTAACACCAAGATGTACCCAGTCCAGCTCTATATCAATCTTTCGCTCCCTTTTCTGTAAAAACAGGATATCCGCTGTCACTTCTGTTCCTGCATTATCCTTAAATGCAGTATTCGGAAGTCGGATTGCTCCCACAAGCTCTGCTCTCTCAGCCAGATACTTTCGGATAGTCGGATTGCTTTTATCCAGTGTTCCCTTTGTGGTAATCACTGCAACCATACCGCCCGGTCTTACCTGATCGAGTGCCTTTGCAAGAAAATAATCGTGAATACGGAAGTTGTACTTATTGTACTTTGGATCAAATATCTTATAATCTCCAAACGGCACATTTCCCACAACAACATCAAAGAAGTTATCCGGATATGTGGTGTTTTCAAATCCCGTAATGCTGATATTGGCATTCTGGTAAAGCTGTTTTGCAATCCTTCCCGATATGCTGTCCAGCTCCACTCCGTACAGCTTACTTTGCTGCATTGGTGCTGGCATACTTCCGAAGAAATTGCCGATACCCATAGAAGGCTCCAAGACATTTCCGCCTTTAAACCCAAACTGCACAAGTGCGGAGTTAATACACGTTGCAATCTCAGGTGAAGTATAAAAGGCATTATTTACAGTTGCTCTTGCCGCACTGTATTCCTCATCAGAAAGAAGCTCTTTCAGCTCTGCATACTCTTTGCTCCACGCTGCATTATTCTCATCAAATGCCTGTGACAAACCACCCCAGCCGACAAACTTTGATAAAACAGCCTGCTCCTCCTGTGTTGCAAGTCTGTTTTCTGCTTCAATCTGCTTTAGTGTACGGATTGCGTCAATGTTCCACTGGTATCTGGTCTTTGCACCGCCCTTTTCTGTTTCCCACAGGTTATAGTGGAAATTGATTTTAGGCTGTTTTTGTGGTTTTTCCTTTCCACTCTCACCTTCCACTGGCGGTAATACTTCCGGTACAGGTGTTTCAGTGGCAGCCTCCTGTGGTTCGGTATCATTCTGTGAAATATCGGCTAATACTTTCTTATCATCAGAAATTATATGACCGTCTGCGTCAATCTTGGTATTCCAGCCATTTGCAATCGCACGTTCCCTGTTCTCAAGACGGTTTTGTCTTATACTGTCCTCAATATCAAAGAACCTGCGGTAAACAGGATTCATTGTTTCCCTGTCAATCTTATTTTTTATGGTCTGATAGATTGCTTTCTGATCCTCTCCACAGTAGAATGGCTGTTTTACCATATAGGATAAGATTTCATAGACATCACGCCACGATACGGTATCCTCTACTCTCTCTCCATTTCTGTTTTTATAGCTTACTTTCACATCTACACTGCTTAAAGTGTATTCGGTAAGCCCATACTGATTATTGCAGTATGCCTTTCGCTCACCCTCTACATTTCCCATAGCTATATCACTGATAAGCTCCAGCTTATTCGGCATAAATGCAAAATCCGACTGCACCACATCCATAAGGAAAGCACGGAATGGTGTGTAGCAGCTACATTCCGACACAAGTATCTCAATGGCATCTCTCAAATCTTCATCCATCTCTGCCACACGCTTTGCATAATCAATCGGCTTGATATACTTTAACTCAGCCGCCTCCCTGTTTACGGCATAACTGTCAGGCTCATCAGGAATTGCATAATCATCAATCTCTGATTTTTCCTCCTGCGTATCAACTTCACTGTATTCTGCGTCAATGACTTCATCATCTTCACGAAGTCCGTCCATTGCAAGCTCATCAATACGAGGTCTTTCCGGCTGGTATTCCCCGGTAAGGATAAGCACACCGATTTCCTTTTCGACATTTTTCCACGAAACATATCCTTCTACTTCTCCATCTTCATCTTTCCATTGGATACGAAGTCCCGAACCGTGAAATGTGTCATACCCGTGCAAGCCCAGACCGTCAAGCGGCCAGCTTGCACCGCCCTGACCATACTCTGCCTTGATACGCTTTGCTCTGGTTCCTGCGTCTATCTCTGTCTGATAGATTTCACACACCCTGCCTTTTCCACCAACAAAGCCAGTTCCTCTCATAAGTATCTCTTTTACATACTCACTTGGTACACTCTCTGCTTTCTTTGGATTAAGGTAATTATATTTTCCGGCAAGGGCAGCCTTTTTGTCCTCCTCGAACTGACGCATAAATTCATTGTGTCTGGTTTCCTCCGGCTGCTTCACACCAAAACTTGCCTGCCCATTTTGGTCGAAAAAAAAGGAAGCCTGTGTATATTCGGCTTCCTTACTGACACCCAATGAGTTAATCTCATCAAGCTCTCTATTCAATTCTTCCTGTGTTTCTAATGAAACTTCATCACGATCTGGTGGAGCACTACTTCCTCCGCCTGCATCTTCGCCTGCTCTCTTATCTTCCACATCTCCATTGTCGATGACGGGTTCTGTGGCTTGTGCTTCATTAGATACTGTTCCTCCAACTGGTCGTAAAGCTGGTTTGCTTCCTTCTCTACTTCCGACATCTTCTCGTACATCTTCCCGAACCTCATCAGTGTCTTGTACCTTGCCGGTTCGTTCTCCAGAAGATACTTCATTGCCATTCTTCCGTATCTGCCCAGCTTCGTCAAGTCCTCTGTCTCGTCCGGCATTGTCAGCTCCGGATACAGCAGTCCGTCCACTTCCTTGTAATTCATCGCTTCTAACATATGATATTCTCCTTTCGCTCTCAATCGTTTTTAAATTCTTGCTAAATTCTCTAAGAACACTACAGGAGACATCGCATACAAGGGAACCAAGACGGTAAACTATCTCCTCATCTTTGATGTTTACAATCTGACTGAAATCCTGTTCTTGCACAGATAAGTCAAATCCACATCTCGTCCCTACAGCATACATAACACTGGAATATACCAACTGCTCCATATTGCTATCCTGCTGTAAGCCCTTGCGTTTTTCGTTGAATTCCTTTATCACACTACCTGATAGCTGCATAAGTTCGGACATTCTATCCCCGAACTCCTCTTTTATTATATTCCAAACATTTGTTCCTGTAAACTGTTTTAGCGTATTTTTTAATGATTCTACATCATCGCTGTCATACTGCTCCATCTGTCCTTCCGATACCAGAAAGTCTGCATAGCTTTTCAGGTTTTCCCCTTCCAAATCCCAAGTCAGCTTCACATTCTTTCCGCCCGTATCACTGATATCGAAAATATATCTCATACGGGGATTAAGTGCCCTTGAGGGGAAGATTGCACAGCCCTTTGCTCCACGCTTTACATATCTTCCCACTTTCTTCCAAGTGTCATAATCTGCCATAAGGGTACTTTTCTCCGGTGATCTCTGAGCTGTTACCATAACGATATTATCAAATTCATAGCGGTATAACTGACCTGCGACCTTTAGTACATCTTTCCAGTTCTTTTCAGAACGGGTGATGTTGCTGATTTCAGAATCATATATCGCTTTGACCTTCATATCAACGCCCATACTCTACACCTCCAATATTGCTTCTCTAATGTCTTTTCCGTCAATCTCATTACCAATGCTCACCCAGCCTTCACACCTCTCCCTTGCAAAAAGCTCTATTCTGGGAAGATTTCCACATAACTCAACAATACGCTCACGGATTTCATCCGGCTTTTTGCTGTGTGCCATTATTCTTGCGTCACATATCTGTGAAATGGAACGGGACACCCTTGACGGGTGCCCCTTTGTTCCAAGCAGACAGATTTCTGAATTGGACCGAGTCCAGTATCCAAGTCCCATAAACCAACTATCTGCTTTTCTATTCTTTTTTACCCAGTTGAAACCGCACGTTTTATAGGTAAATCCCCAAGCCCTCATTACTTCAAGCCCCTCTCTTAACAAGGGAAATGTCACCCACAAAAACAAGATACAATCTTCTGCTGCGATGTCTGACACTTGAAGTGCTTTGATATCCTCCAAGTCCATACAGGAATAATGACAGTCTGCTGACTTCTTTAAGCTGCCACGCTTTGAATAGGTCTTAAACTGCCAGGGCGGATCGGCATATATGATATTATATTTCATTCCTGCGACCTCCCTATTCCAGTAATTCTGCAAACATTTCCTTAAAGAGCTTTGACTCCTCCCTGTCAAGTTCAATCATAAATTCTGCATCAACCGCCTGTCTCTCACACTTATCCTTTCCTTTTACAATCTTACACATAATCCTTAAAAGCACATAACACTGCTTTGACTTTGCTATGCTCTGCTTAAAGGTAAGTCCATCGCTGTCAGATGACTGCTGTGTCTCATAGAGAATTCCATTGAGCTTTCTGTTTATTGCCTCCACTTTCTCATAAGGAATACGGACAGAGGATTTTACCTCTCCCGGTCTTTCCCATTCCTTATGAAGCTCTTTTAATAAAAATTCCATATTCTTAATTACTGCTGTCTGGTCATTTTTCATCGTGTCATTCCTCCGTTTTCCTTTAATGAAGATGGGAGCTGTTCTTCGCTGTATGGCGAAAAATCAACTCCCTTCATATCCTCTGAATCGAGGACTATCTTTTCTGAATAATACATATCCATTGCCTTATTTATGGCTTCGTCAAGCGACTTTGCCCTTACTGTCTCTACCCTTGAGAGAACTTCTTTTATCTCAATATCAAATTCTTTATCCATAACCCCTCCTGCATAAATTTTTTATCTGCTCTTTTCCTGCAATCTTTCTTTTTCCTTTTCAAAGCCTGCATCGTACTTTCCGTCATCAAGGCGGTCTAAAAAGGTATCCTCCTCCAGCGTCTTATATTCCGCATAGATATGGCTTAAAATTGCGTTCTGGATTTTATCCGGTATATCATCGTCCTTTGACAAAGCCTCAAGAAAATAATACTTTCTCTTGAGCGTTGCCCTGTAATCATAGAGATTTTCCATTCTTTCTGGTGTCCCATACTCTGCTTTGTATGCCCTAAAGTTGGTCTGTGAAAGCGTGGAACCAAGATAAATGCCGTGTTCCCACGATACCCCTATTGTCGTATTATCCTTTGTCGGCTTCTCACCCTTCGGGTATCTGTCATACTCTGTTGCACCAAGAGCAATCGTAAGAGAACCGCTTTTCATATCCATTACCACAAGATTTCGTGGTGATAATGCTTCAAGCACCATATAATCGTGGTCATTGAAATTATGAAAGGTCTGTCCTCTCTCAAATGTCCTGTCCCTTTTTTCATAATGCAGTATAAAATCATCAATCCAGCCTTTATCCGTCATTCCGATTTCTTTCATTTTTGCAATGCACTCCGGTGAACTTGCCGCCTTATCAAAATGAAACTCCTGAAAATCACTGTAATATCCTTGCAGGAAGCGTCCAAGCTCCACATCATCACTACAGAACTTCGCAAAAACCGTAACATTCGCTGCCCTGTAATACTCCGTAAAGCCTTCCCCTTGTGCAAGTGTTCGTCCAAGAAGCAGCATATGCTCTGCAAGTTCTGACATATCCTCAATGGAAACAAACTTCTTATAATCTTCCAGAGTCATAAGCATATTTTTTTCTGTTCCCTTATAATTTTCCGTTACAAGAATCATATCTTTTAAATCCATTCTTACCTCCTGTCACAGAGAGGACTTATGCCCTCTCTGTTGTTTTATGGTCTGCCAATCACTACAATCTTTCCGACACTTGCCACATCACGGTAAACAACACCGGAATTTTCATTTAAGGCTTCCACTACCTTACCGTCTCCCACATAAACCGCTACGTGGCTGATGTTTTTATATCTTCCGTTGCTTGTAAAGCTGTAGAAAGTCAAATCACCCGGCTGCATTTCCTCATAGGATACGGTCTTTCCTGCTTCATCAAGTCCCTGTGCTTCTGCCGCTGCTGTGGTTGCTCCTCCGTGGCTGATATCCACTCCTGCGTCTTTCCACGAATAGTAAGCAAGCGAACTGCAATCATAATAATTGCCGCTGTCCCTCAACTCCTGACTGTAAGGATAACCGACTCTGTGCAGTGCGTATGAACAGACTGTTTTTAATCTGCTGTCTGTGATTTTACTTAATACAGCATTTATCTCCTCCTCTGTCATTGAACTTACTCCGGGACTTCCACCGTCTCCGCCGCTTCCGCTTCCTGCGTAGCCTAGCTGTCCCATAAATTCAGGACTCATAATCTGCTCAAGCATTTCCACCTGATCAGAATTAAAACCATAAACGGAAATCATATCCCTGTATGATTTAAGCGTGACATTTACATACAGCACCGACTTTGTAACTGTTGTCACATTGCCGTCTGCGTCTGTTTCCTCCACATCTTTCGTTCCGTTGCTTGTAGTGTAGGAACACATATCATTCACTACCGCCTGCAGCCAGCCCTTTGATTTATCATTCATAACGGTTGCCGTATCTCCGACACCATACTTGACCATATAGACCGCCATTATGTCATAGTAGTTACTTGGATTTTCGTCCATTCCCTCATAATCGACATACACCAGCTCTCCGAGGTCATATCCGGTATGCTCATTCACTTGGGTATTCACATCACGGTTAAATTCCTGCACATAGGCACTTGTTACCGTCTGCACCGTATCCCCCGACTCCAGTGGAGGCAGGAATAATGCAAATGGTGAATTATAAAGAATTGCTATCGCAGCAATCACCGGAACTGCAACAACTGCCACCAAAAGAACGAGCAGTAAAAGCACAAGTCCGATAACCGGGGCTGCCGCTTTTACCCATAAAACAGCTTTTCTTACAATCAGGTCTTTTATCAGTTTTACAACGCTGTCCGTCTGGTTTTCCTGTGCCTTCATCTTATCCAGAAAGAATTTAATCTTCCTACTCCTGTTTGCCATTTTCGCATCCTTTGCCTCAATGGATACACCAGTAGCATAGCCTGCCGCAATACCGGCTACTGTTCCGACTCCCGGTGCAACCGCTGTCCCTGCCGCTGTGGTTGCCGCCTTTGCCGTAGTTTTGGCAGCCACTTTTGCCGTGGTCTTGGCAGTTTCCTTCGCAGTCTCTTTGGCTGCTGTCTTAGCTGTATCACTGGCAGCTTTCTTTACTGTCTTTTTCGCCAGCTTCTTTCCTGCTTCTACCTTCTTGATACGCTTCTTGGCTTCGGCTGCCGCTTTCTTTCTGAAAAGTGACGCTCCCCTTGAAGCAGTTCCCGTAACCGGGCGGCTTGCTTCATAGACAAGGTAAGCTGCCTGTGATACTTCCTGCCCGCCTTCCACCTGTTCCGTAACAGCTCCAGCCGCAAGTGCTCCCGTTCTTCCTGCTATATGAAGATTGGTATTCTTCGTCTTGATAGAAGTCTTGGACTCCCTTATATTCCAATTGAATTTAGAAAGTCCCTTCTCCTTTTTCTCTGCCTGATTAACGGTACTCTTACGATAAACATTCTTTTTATCCGTATTATCATTTACCTTTGCACTGGCAATCTTCGGACCACGCTGTACGGTATAAATGTTACTGCCCTTAATCTTGGCTTTCTTCGGTTCGTGGGAATGAATCTTTGCTTTCTCCTTCGTGTGAATGACCATAGGCTTGTCATCCACTTTCTTTATCTTCAAAGTCCTCACCTTCTTTCTGTATCCTTAAAAAAGGGTAAAAAAATAGCCATTCGGAACTTAATCCAAATGGCTGATACATTATTTTATATTATCTTATTGACTACCTTTCCATTTTCCACCTTAGCAGAAATGATTTCCTTGTTATCATCAAGTGTAATAATGTCTTTTCCCTCAAGCTGTTTCAGCATATCGCCTTCCGCATAACCGGATTGATTGCTATACTGCTCAAACTCATCGCTATTGTAACTTTTTCTCTGATATACAGCTTCCTTCATTTCCTATCACCTCATTTCCTCTTGAAAATAACACACAAAACCATAAAATGCAATTCTAATCAGCAAATTTTGCCTCCCTTTTCTTCTGCTCCGCAATCTTTTCGTGGATATTGGTGTTATACAGTCTGTAAAGGTCGGTGTCCTTGCTGATCTGGTTATCAAACGGAATTACCACAGAGCCACACTTGATAAGTCCCATTCCCGACGCAGTATTGGTTACGAAACGAAGCTGTGCCTCTGATACCCCGATAACCTCTGCCATCTTGGAACTGTCTGTATTCGCCTGCTTTAAGAGTGCAACAAACTCTGAATTTGCAAGCATTGTCGTTGCCGTGTAATTCTGTAAAAGGTCCACGACATTCTGGGTGATACCCGTACATAATCCGCCCTGTTTCCTCACTTTTTTCCAGAGCTGCTGTAAATATTTCGCAGAATACTCCGAATTAAGCAGGACGTGGAACTCATCAATATAGAGCCAAGTTGCCTTGCCCTTCTGTCCGTTTTCTACAATTCTGTTCTGAATGGACTCCATCATAACAAGCATTGTGATAGGACTAAGCTCTGTACCCAAGTCCCTGATACCATATACTGTAAATCGGTTATCTACATCAACATTTGTCTGATGATTAAAGATATTCAGCGAACCATTTACGAAAAGCTCCAAAGACAATGCAATATCCTTTGCTTCCTCCTCCGGCTGTTCCATAAGGATATCATAGAAATCACTCATTACCGGGACATACTTTTCCCTGCTCCTTGCGATGTCGATATACAGTTTTCTCACACAACGGTCAATGATTGACTTCTGTCTGGAGTTTAAGCTGTCTCCGATACACTGCTCACAAAGACCAAGCATAAACTCTCCTTTTTCCCTTACCATTCCCTTTGAATCGTTCGGATCAAGGCTCCACACATCCATTTCCAGCGGATTTACATAGTTATCCGTGTAAGTGGACATATTTACTACGGTTCCGCCATAAGTCTCGGCAATATCAAAATATTCGTTCATCGGATCAATGACAATAATCTCATCATCTCCCGATAAAAATACGCTACCCATTTCCATTTTACAAAAGAACGATTTACCGGAACCCGGTACTCCAAATACAAATCCATTTCCGTTTATGAGCTTCTTTCTGTTACCGATATTTACATTCTTGCTAATCTGGTTGATACCGTAATAGTTTCCTGTGCTGTCATTCAATTCCTGTACATTGAATGGCATAAGCACTGCAAGCGACTGGGTAAGAAGGGTACGCATTGTTTCCACCTGTCTTACACCAATCGGAAGTGCCGTGTTGAGTGCTTCCCTCTGCTTTAAGTAGTGGGTATCAATCGTGCAGCTATTTCGCTTTCCGATTGTTTCCACTGTTTCGCAGACACTCTCAAGCTCCTTCTTGCTCTCTGCCATAAGAATAATGGTGACTCCCACAAAGAAAAGACACTGGTCATTCTCACGGACATCGTCCATAATCGCCTCAATCTCTTTTTTCTCCGTTCTCTTTGCATAAGAGATTTCTGTAGAGAAGTCATTATTCTTGTTACGGACTCTCTGCTGCTTGATGATATCCGACTCAATGCCAAGATATTTCTTCTGCAACACCTTTGTAGTCAAATCCTTTGGCACAGGCACTACATCAATACTGGTAATGGAGTGGACAGGAAGGGAAGTAATCTCATTGATAAATCTGTCCGATAAACTGCTGGGATACTTTTTGATAAAAAGTGCCTTGCAGTATTTACTCTCGTCCTCAAAATGGTCTGGGAAATATTTCACCATACCATTACATAAATCATTCTTAAAATCTGCTCCGACCTTCTTTGCTGCTTTGATGTCAAAATCAAAACTGCCCTCATCGCCAAGATGATAATAGTCATAGAGCACTTTCAGTCTTTCATTACCATTAAGCGGCACAATCTCCGCTCCCAACTCAATGAAAGCCTTGTGTATCGTTGCCTCAAGGGTGGCAAATTGTGCCTTTGCCTCCTCGAAGTTCTTTCTCTCAATCGTGATCGTCAGGTATCTTTCCTGTTCAATCCCCTGTCTGCCCTCAATAATCTTCTCCTCAATAATCTCATTGTAGATTCTGCGGTAATTATTGAAGCCATCATTTCTTTCTGCAATAAGAACCTTGTCACGGAGTTCTTCCATATTCTTGTTCTTATTGTTAATCGTAATCTTATAATTACAGTCCAGCGAATTTAAGAACCTGCAGTATCTTTCAAATATGCCAATCTGCTCGTCCTCTGTTGCTGTTGTGTAATTGATGTCCTGAAAGCGGTAACACTTGGAATACTTATTCCTGCTTACTTCAAAAATACCGTTTTCAGCCACCGCCATAATCTCTATGGTTTCCTGAATGGATTTCGGTGTCTTGTACAAAGGCTCACTTGCTTTTTTCAAGAGCTTAAATCCGTCTGTAAATAAACCCATTGTCTCTAACCTCGCTTTCTTATCTGTGAAAGCCCGCCGGGAACATCACCCAACGGGCTTGTTCCCGACCTTACGGTCAGATACATTATTTTATTGCTAGTGCATTGCCTTATAAGCAGCCGCACCCGCTATAACCAGCACAAACACGGCTGCAAGTCCAAGCAGCATATTTCTGGTCTTTTTCTTCATTTCTTCAAATTCCTCCTGCTTCTTTACTGCCGACTCAGATGTTGTAATCTCTGTTTCAGCCTTTTTGCCTTTCTTCTTTACCTGTCCTGTCTGTCCCTGCTCAAACTCCTTAACTGCCTGCTCTCCCTCTGTTGATACATAGGTGAGTGTCCTGTTCCCAAACATAAAGTGCAGCTTCTTTCCCATATACTCATAGAAATTCATTCCATTAAAAGAATAAAATCCTCCAAGTGCTATCGGGGCTACACAGGGAATTGCCACATAAGCAGAACCAGTAAGACCAATATACTTATAAAGAAGTAATACAATACCGCCACCAACGATTACGCTGGCAATAGAAAATATGAGCTGTTTTGCCGTAAGTCCCATTGCCACCGATTCCTGATAACGGTCAATGTCTTTGTTTATTTCAATAACCACTGTCCTCTGCCTCCTATCTTGATAATTCCTTTGTCTCCGGTTTTCTTTCCATACCGATATTTGCCTCATACATTTCCATTCCGTCCGGACACAGTTCTCTCAGCTTATCGACATTGAACATATAAAGAGGATATTCACAATAACCACTCCTCTGTGTAAATCCTGTAAACTCCCCAAGCTCATTGTCTGTGATAAACTGCTCAATATCCGGCATATCATTTACATTCAGATACCCGCAGTAATCCGGTGCTTCAAAAGACAAATTTACGGTCACATCACCGAATGGCTCATCATAGCCATCTTCCCTGCACATAAGACCGATATACATTGACTTGTTATTCATATACTGCTGAATATCGAGAGTTACCTGTGTCTCCCCGGTTAAACTGGAATTATAAGTTACCGCTTTCTTTTCGTTATCCATAAATGCCTCCTTCTACAATCCAAATGCCTTGCTTGTAAGTGTCTGTGCTCCCTTCACGCTTCCAACCGTCATCGCTATGGTAAATGTCATTTCACACAGATAAATAAGTGTCTGTGCCCAGTCTGCATAACTTCCCGTAAAGGACGGAAGCCCTGCATTGATAAATGCGTTGCAAACTACAATCGCCAGTGCCATTGTTACCGCTTCAAACACACAGGATAAGAAATACTTACAGTAGGTTGACATCGTATGACTTACCATTCTGTTTCCTGCCATTGTGGAACAGGCGATTGCTCCAAGCGGAACGATGATCAGTATTTTTAAAAATCTGAAATACACGGTGTAAATGATAAAGAAACCACAGATAATAATGATGATTGCGAGCAATGCCGTAAGTATCAGCATTACAAGGCTTTCTCCAAATCCAAGTCCCTTGATGACATCTGCCTGTGTACTGTCTATGGCAAGCTGTGTTGTCGTTCCTGCCGAAATAAGTCCTACTAGATTTCCTATGGAAGTAAAAAATGCTTTCATAATCGTGACATTATTTGCAACGAACCACTCTGCAAGCCCTAATCGGATAAGCATACGAAGGATTGATTCAAACCTCATCTCCTCTTTCACATCTATGCTTTCCGAGCAGAAACCGATAACAAAGAACAGCACCACAAGGGAAGAACCGACTGCTACAAAGACTGGTTCTATTCCCTCAATGACTGCCCACGGACCACCGCCCTTGAAACTGACGGGCGATTGTCCAAGCATTGCAAAAACCAACGATATCTGGTTATTCCAAAAGCCAAACACCGCTTCAAGGAGAGCAAGTATTTTGTCTCCCAGCTTAAAAATATCCATACCTGTTATTCACCTCTCTCCTGCAGTAATGCTCCAACTTCCTCTCTGATATCCCTTCCGTCAATCTCATTTCCGAGACAATCCCAGCCTTCACTTTTTTCTCTTGCAAATAGCTCTATTCGTGGCAAATCTCCGCAGAGTTCAACAATCCTGTTTCTTATTTCATCCGGCTTTTTACTATGCTGCATACGATGTGCAATACATAACTGCCTTACATTCGGTGATACCCTGTGAGGATGCCCTTTAGTCGCTAGCAGACAGATTTCTGAACAACTCCTTATCCAGAATCCAAGTCCGACAAAGAACGAGTCTGACTTGGGATTTTGTTTTATCCAGTTAAAAGCACAGGTCTTATACTTAAATCCCCAGCTTTCAATAACCGAAAGACCTTCCTTAAGCTTCGGAAAAGTTACCCATAAAAACAGCACCGCATCATCCGCCGCTATCTCATTTACCGGAATACTCTCTATTTCAGCAAGGGACATCGTCTGATATATGTCTGCGGCAACCCCTTCTCCTTTCTGCCTGTCATATTTCCACGGAGGATCGGCATAGATAATGTTGTATCTTTTCTCCATCCAATCCACTCCCTTCTAAAAACCGAGGAATGTCAAAACAGTAGAAATACCTGCCATAATAACGCCTGCTACAACACCCTTTAATGCAGAGTTCATAGTAGAAGAATCCTGCTGCTGATATGCCTGTGCAAATTCCATTACATTCTTTGCAAGGATAATGACACCGACTGCACCGATAACTGCAATCACAAGTGTTTTTAAGTTCTCAAGCGGCTGTGTTACTGCCGAAGTATCGCCTGCCGCAAAACAGGTAGTGCTCATAAGCATTACCCCCATAACTGCTCCGGACAATGCCGGAACAAACTTTTTCTTAAAGTGAAGTAATCTTTTCTTCATACCCTTCTCCTCCATCTGATTATTGTTGGTTGTCATAATAATCTGTTCTTTTCTCATATTGGTTGTCTCCTTTTCGATAAAAAAAGAGCCAGCAGGGACAATCCCTAACTGACTGTTAAAAGTTACTCTATCTAATCAGGCATAGCCTGTTGTAATGATAAAACCGGGCTTTCCCCGATATGTTTTGCTGTGACCACCTCCTTTCAAGGCACAAAAAAAGCACCTTAACCATAATTGGCTAAAGTGCTTATAAACTATATTATTTTCTTTTTTCTCTTCGCATTTTATATTTTATTCCATATTTCTGATAGTAAAGTTTTCTTAATTCCTTATCTTTCATAACATCTTTTGCAATACTCCAAGTTAATTCTGATTGTATTTGTTTATTATCTTTATCAATCTTTGGAAAACATTCTTTTATTGTTTCAACATCTCCTGCCCATATCGCCTCATTAATTTTTCTATGCAGTCTATCTTCTTCACTTTCTTCCTGTTCTTCAATTAATTCTGGGTGTTCTGCATAGTATTCCGCTTCTGCTTCTGCTCTTTCCTCGCATTGCTGAATATATTCATCAGAAAAAAGATAAATTTCATTAAAGTATATATCATCTAAGTGAGACTTAATCCATTTATTCTCTCTTTCTATCTTCGTTGACATAAAATCAAATATTCTTATTAGTCTATTGATAAACATAAACGTAACATATATTAATCGAATAGTTATTTTGTACTCTTCCTGTTCCTCTAAATTCGTACTATTTAAAATATTAATACATCTTTTACACTCATTTACCAGCGTAAAATGTTTTAACTGATCATATTCATCTTGTGTTATAATATTTTCTATTATCAAACTTTCAAAAGGCAGCCTTTCATATTGAGTAACTATTTCTGTAAAATATGTTAATGAAATACCTACAAGAGTATCATACTTCTCCTTGTCTTTGCTATCTATACTACCGAAATCAATTTCTTGCATATTTGAGAAAAAATCAGATACTTCTTTCGTATCATTCATTGGAAGTAAAAAAGAATTTCCTAACTCCTCACGTACTCGATACTCATTGATATTAAGTGCAATATGCACATATAATTTATCAACAGCCTCTGCCAATGGATTTAACAACATTCTTTTATATCTTTCCACTTTTCTTTTCTCTATCCTCGAATTTATCAATTCAAGATACATTGTAACTAATGCAGATGTAACTATTCCTGTTCCAATTCCTACTGCAATATTTTTCGCATCATTATTACATATAAAATAAGAGGCAATCAATACGCACACACCTATAATAATAATCACAATAATTGCGATATATTGCCAATTAATTTTCCCTACAACAGAAGATATTCTATCCCTTATTTTGCCCCAAAAAATCTTTTTCTTTGTTCTTTTTCTCATTAAAAGTTCTCTCCATTATCTCTATCTTGTATAATTTTCTTGAAATTCTAAATTTTTTTAACCAACATACAAAATCAGCAATTACATAAGTAGCTTTAAAGCACCCTTCTTATTTAATAAAAGTGCTTTTTACTACCTATACTTTTATAATTTCTTAAACATATTGGTATTGGAACTATCTTTCTTAATAATTTCAATTCCTAATTCTTTCTGGTGAGCATACAACTTTACTCCCAAATTTGACGGTGGAGTATCTATCAAATCCTTTAACAAAAAATTTTTCCCAGAAGGCATACTTTCTATTTTTTTCGTGACTGTGTTCCAAAGCATTGCATAAGTTCTTTGTTTAAGCACCATATCTTTACAATAGCTTGGCACATCAGGATATCCCTCTTTAATAGATTTCATTTCCAATGTATTCCATTCTGACTGACTAACTGTAAACTGTATTCTCATATTTGTCCTCCTGTAAGGGGATTGAACAATCCCCTTACAATAATAATTTACCATTCAAAATTTGTCAAGGTGATTGTTCAATCCCCTTGTTACTTTCTATAAGACCTCATCTTCTCCACTGTCACTTCCGGATAGAAATATGTGAGTATCGTTGTTTTTGGAACACCTGCCGCAAGTGCTTTCTTCACTTCCTCTTTCTGCTCCGCTGTGTATGACCAGTGCATCATTCGGTTTGTGATTGTATCCTCCCACTTCGGCTTATCCCTTCCAGGATTTCTTACAGGCTTCTCTCCTCCACTGGTGCTGTCGGCGTCCTCCGCCTTCTGCGACTCATCAGCATACTCAAGCTCATTTGCCTGCTCTCTGTCGATTTTCGCTTTCTGCTCTGCCTCATCCTGCATTGAAAATCTCCTGCTTAATTCCTTATCCCCAAGCAGCATAAACTCTTCATAGGTCAGTGTATCAATATACACATTTTCTCCCTTATCCTTCATTTTTTCATAATGCTTAACAGCTTTTTCCGATAAAATCTCAAATGGCAGTCCGATGATACGGTCAGTTCCCTGCGTCTTATGGACATAGGCTTTTCCCTTTCCGTCCGCTGTCTGATTAAACATCGGGTGTCGGAATGGAATATACTTATTATCCATTATCGGATCAAAACCACGGATAAAAATAATGCATTTCTTATTATCCAGCTTTCTGACCTCATCGGGTGTAAACAGTTCCCTGCCTAAAACATCATAATTCCTTGATGAGCTTCCCTGTCTGCCCTTTGTCTCTCCGCTTGATTTTTTATCAATCGTGCCTTTACCCAAAAGCTCCGAAACATACTTGTGCGTACTCTGCTCATTTCCGCCAAGATAAATGAAGGTATCGCAGTTGCCGGGAATTGTTTCCCAAGTATCTTTGAAAAGTGCCTTTAACTGGGCAAAATTCTGAATGATGATAATACTTGAAATCTCCCTGCTTCGCATTGTCGATAACAACGAACAGAAGTCATCGGGCAATGCGACATTAGCAAATTCATCTAACATAAAAGTAACGTGGATTGGCAGTCTGCCACCGCAGTTGAAGTCTGCCTGATAGTACAATTCCTGAAATATCTGTGTGTACAGCATACCGATAATGAAATTATAGGATTTATCACTGTCCGGAATTACACAAAACAGTGCTGTCTTTGTCTCCCCATCTCCATTGACTCCGATACCGATTTCAGATAAATTCAGTTCATCTTTGGAGAGCAGGCGTAAAACCTGCTTATTCTCAAGAAATGCAAGTCTTGAGTTTGCACTGATAATAATAGAACGGACAGTATCTCCCGCACCTCTCATACATTTGTTATACTGTTTGACCGCAGGGTGGTTTGCTCCAAGCGGCGAACTCTCCTCTAAAAACTTCATACGGACATCCAGCTTTGAAGCCTTTCCCGGTTCCTTGACCTCGGCTTCTCCAAGCAGCTTCAAAACTGTCTCAAAGTTTCTCTTTGCGGGCTGCACCTCCAGCCACACATAATAGAATATTGCCTGTAAGAACAACCCTTCCGCTTTCTCCCAGAACGGATCACTCGGTGTTGAGCCTTTTGGTGTGGTATTACTGATAAGATTGGTAATCAGCTTCACCACATCGGTTTCCTCTCTGATATAGGAAAACGGATTGTAACAGTCTGATTTATCCATTTCCAAAAGATTGATGACTTTTACATTGTACCCATTATCCTTTAACATCTGCCCGCAGCTTCTTAATATCTCGCCCTTCGGATCGGTACAGATAAACGAACAGCTATGTGGCATCTGCATAAGATTCGGTTTTACTTCATAAAAGGTCTTTCCTGCTCCGGAACCGCCACAGATAAGGATATTTCCATTGAGTTTCAGCCTCCTGAAATCCAGCGACATTTTCACATTCTGGCTGAGTATCCGGTTGAAATTCCCGTCTTTATCCGCCAGTATCTTGTTTACCTGCTTCGGATTTTCAAATCTTGCTGTACCATATTCTTTGCCGGGCATATAGTTTCTCTGGCTCGTGTAATACATAAGAATAGCCATTGCATAGATACCTAATGCAATGGCTACTGCTTTTACTGTATTTGAATTGTAATAGTTGGCAAAAGGAACTGCACACACTTCATTGAACCTGTTCATAAAGTCATTAAAGGCTATTCCCTCTACCCACGCACCATTTATCAGATAACCAAGATACCCGGATAACACTGCACCCACCAAAATAAATATTAGTGACGGTTTCTTCTTCGTTGTCTGCATAGGCTCCTACCTCGCTTTTCTGGTAGTAACCGTTTTCTTCTTTGTGGTCTTTCTCTGTTCCTTCTGAACTTTTTCATATCGCTCCCTGACAGATGATTCCACCTTATCATAATGCGTATAAAGTTCGTCTCCCTTTTTTGTAGTTACTACACGGTTCTGCTCATCATAGAGCTTATAATCCTTGCTGGTATCAAGGAATGTGAGCATTGTCTTTCCATTATGGATATCCATAATGTTCTCCTTACGCAGCCACACATATCTGACATCCTTGCCCCAAGTCCCCGGAACTCTAGTCTTTACTGCGTGGTCATTTTCTTCTGCAATAAGAGTCTTGCTGATTGTGACATCTGACAGGTTCGTATTCTTTGAGGCGGATATTGCCCTCATTCTGTCCGCAAGGCTCTGATACCCTCTGATACGGTTGATGAAAGCCTCCTTATCCATCATTACCTTATGAGTACCGTCCTCGCTCTTACTGCCAAGCACCCCGATTGTCTCAAGCTGTTTTATTACATTTTCTGCCTGCTCACCATTGATACTGAAATTCTCCTTGACCTGATCCACACTGATAGCCTGTTTTTCCATAGCAAACATTCCCACTTTTTCAATGAGTCCGTCTATGGCGGAATTGACCTTATCCCCTTCTACCGTGTGGTTTTTCTCGTTTCCCTGCTGTTTCCTTAAAAAATCCATCAGCTTTCCGAGGGACTTTTCATCTCCATTCTTCAGATAGTCATCGAATGTGGCAATCCTGCCAAATTTCAGCTTCTGTATCATCATATTCACACGGGGAACTGCCTCTGTATGAAAGATAACCTCACTCATACCGTCTGCCTTGTTACAGTCCGGAAGAACCGAATATAAAATTCCATACTTCTTTGCCATTTTCTCAACTTTTCTCATATCTTCCGTTTTAAACTGTAACACCTGCAAATCCCCGCCCTTTAAGAGCAGCTTTCTCATAGATGTCTTTCCCAATGACTTCTCATAATCAAGCATTCCCTTTAAAAAGTCGATTGCCTTCTGCATAGCGGCAATACCGCCACTTCCTACTTTCATAGCAATCTCTATTCCGTCATATGCAACACGGATAATCTGTACCGCTTCCTGAATTTCCTCTGCCATTATCGCACCTCCGCTTTCTCTCTTATTGTTGTTCTTATTTCTTCCGGCTTTGTATTGCGTATTTCCTCTGCTGACACATCAATGCCATACGCAATTAAAATATCAGACAGATGACTGATTGCCTTTTCCTCCTCTATGCGGTACATCTCAAGTGCCACAAGCAGGTTTTCAGCCTGTTCCACCCACGCAGGTTTCATATCATACTTTGACCTGTATGTGACCATAATCTCGTCTGACTCTGCCTTGTCTGTGGAATGTGCCAGAGCTTCAATCAGGGAAATCGTATCTTCCTTGTTTCCGCTTCGGAAAGCAAACTGCACTACAAAGTTCTTTTCTTCCTCCGTGAACTCGTGTTCCACACCGTTCATCCCTGTTACTGCCTCATTGACTACTGCTAAATTCATAAGTACCTCCTAATCTGTCATACTATTTTCAAGCACGGCAATCTCAATAATCTCTTTCATCTTTTCCGCTGAAACATTATTATTGATAAGTTCCACAAGCTGTCCTTCCGTAAGTCCCTTTTCTATGGCACTCTTTATCTGGACAAGCTGTGCAGGCACAAGATCACCGCTTGCAACCAGCTTTACAATGTCGGCTCTTGACTTCTTTTTGAATGAAAGTCTGGCAAAAAGTGCCGCAATGCCGCCATTTGATTTTCTTTCTGTACGCTCAACCGGAAGATGCTGGATTACACGCTCGGCAGAGTCCGTAACAGGTATCTGATAATATACAGGTATCCCATTGTACACAGGAGAAGGGACAGGCTGCGTATCTGCCAGTGTTTTCGCTGTCTCCTTATCATCATTGGCTTCCACCGCCTCTGACGGTTCTGTATTTTCCTCTGTTTCCGTGGCTTTCTGTTGTTGTGAAGCCACACTCATAATCTTATCCTCAAGAGATTCTATCCTGTCTCTCATACGCTCCATCTCCTTTTCCTTATGCTCAATGTTATCCCTTAATCGGGCAATCGTGCTGCTTGCCTTATTAAGTTCGTCCTGCTGGTGGCTGATAATGCCATCCTTGTCCTCATTTTCCTTTACGAGCCTTTCCGTGACTTCCTTATCTTCCTTTAATACCTCAACATCAGATAATTTTTTATTCAGGGCATCGTACCTTTCCTCCTGATAGTTGATTTTCTTCACTACCATTTCCATCTGTGCAATCAGCTCTTTCACATACTCCGAGTCCTGCGGATACTGCTCTTTTGCCTTTGATAACTGCCCCAAAACTTCCTCATACAATCTTCTCATCACAACGGTTTTTTCTCCCCTTGCCACAGCTTCCTGTATGGTTTCAACCGGAACTCCCTTTCCATAAAATTCCAGTGATACCTTCATCTGATTGCCGGAGAGCTTATTGTTGTGAAGAATATTAAAAAGTTCCTCCGGAATACCCTTATGCAGCCCTTCCGATAACACTTTCATCTGTCCGATGTTAAAATTCTTATCCAGATACTTTTCCGTCTGCTCCTGTGTAAGTCCGTCCTCAAGGTCGCTTTTTACAAGCCCGTACACCTCATCATCGAAATTCATTTCCTTTTTCAATGACTCAATATATCTGGTAATCTGCATATTGCTTAATGGCTTGTCATTCAGATTTTGTTCCATATGCTCCTCCTAACTGCATAAAAAAACAGCCTATCGTACTGGCTGCTCCTTTCTGTCTCTTATAATCTCCCTGTTGTATTCTGTCTTTTTTCCATCGGAAATACTGTCCGAAATAATGCTGTTTAATATTGCCTTACCCGTATTCAGTTCCCGGAATACAACCTTTTCTTTCGCACACACTTCTGAATACTCCTCTTTATAGTGCTTTCTTAAAGCCTGCACTTCCTCAAGCGAGTATCCCTGTGCCTGTAATTCCTGCTCCAATGCCACCCACTTTCTATGCTCATCTTCAAAGAAGGTATCCCCAAGCCTGTAGGACTGCTCTGCTGGCTTTAGAGTCTCCATCTCATCAGCCGCAGCAAAAAGTTCCCTGCTCCTTTCCCTTGCTTTATAAACCCGGCTCTTTTCTGCCGATGTCTCTTTTTTCTTATCCGTAAGAGAATCTATCGTCCCTACAAGTTCTTCCGCTGAATGGATATTATGCCTTGCAAGGAACAAATACTGCTCCTGCAGCTTGTGCATTTTACGGATATCCTCCCTGTACTTCCATACCTGACTGTATGGTCTTTTTTTTAGTTTCCCCACACGGTACAGCTTCGCATAATACTTTTTCTGAAGTCCTGATAAGCCTGCCCTGCGGTATCTTCTGACTTTGCACTTTACAATGGAAACTTTCGGTATCTCCTGTTTACTCTTATAAAATGCAATATCCTCTTTTACAATCCTGTCCCGGATTGCCTCCTCACAGTACATATCCCCAAGAGATTTGCATCTTCTGAACCTTGTCATACCCTGTGGCTTGATTGCCAGATATTTTCCCTGCTTTATCTGGTATCCCTTTTCAGACAGCAGTTCGAGAAATTCCTCATAGTCTTTCGCCTGCAAAATACAGGCATCCAAGTCTCTTTTTATCATATCTGACCATACAAAATTGCCCTCCCTGTAATCACTCCAGTCCTTATAGCCTTCGTGCTGCCTCTCCTTCTTCTCATCATCAACATCAATAATGGAGAGTCCGTATTCCTGACACAGCCTGTTCGTGATAGGCTGGATATACTTTGCCCAGTCCCCTTTTTCGTAGCGGTACTTTTTACCGTCCACAAAGCTCACGCTGTTAAATACGATATGGGAATGAACGTGGGCTGTATTATCGTGTACCACAAACACCGCTTCGTATGACCTGCCAAGATATTCCTGCACAAATTTCTGTGTAATCTCAAATGCAGTATCCGAGTTCACTTCATTTTCCTTAAAGGAAAGTATGATATGATACCCCTGTCGCTTATCAATCTTGCCAAATTTACGCTTGGTTTCCTTCATCTGCTCAAATGCGGTATCAACTTGACAGTTTATTGCACCCACCAGTCTGCCGTCCTGCGTTTTCTCCGGGTTCATCACATAATCAAGTGCCCTCTTTAAGTGCTTTCCGTGAAAATGTCCGCCACAGTCTTTCATATTAAGGATTTTACTGATTGCCAATCTGCACCACCGCCTCATTTACTTTCTGATTGAGTTTACGCATATAGGCAACAAGCTGTGTCTTATCCTCTTTGGAATAAAGTCCCGCATTGTTATTGAATACAATCTGATTGATATTGATTCCAATACGGTTCACTTCATTGATAAGCTCTTTTAAAAGTTTCCTCACTTCCGGGTAATCATTGGGTTTCTGGCTGATGAGCAGTCTTAAATAATCTGCTTCACACATTCCGCTCTCCCCTGCCTTTTTTGCAAGCATTTCTGCCTCCTGTGGCATAAGGCGGAGCGTTTTTCTGATACAGTGGATTTTATCTGCCATACGCTCACCTTCCCCTCTTATCTGTACTGTAATCCTTTATTCTCTCAGCTATTGTGGCTACCGCCTTATCCACATTGCCCTTGCCCTCCAGATTACTGATAAATGCCTCCACCAGTGCTGTCGCAACCTCATCAATCTCTTTAGCGTGACGGGTTTTCTCAAATAATCGGTCTAACACCCTCTCGTCTGCTTTTAAGCTGTCATACTTTTTCTGAAATTCACAGTATTCCTGAAAATCTTTCGGATCATCTTTCTTTGCCTCTGCGTGAAGTATCAAATCATAATTCCACTCACACACCTTATCAATCACATCGTCTATCGGATATGGCTCTATCTCACCATTTTCCTCTGCCATATCCTGCCTGTACATCTTCCCCTCTGCGTCCGTTCCGATTGCATAATCGTGTCCTTCCATATAATTAAGAAGAAGTGCAGCATCTTCTAGCGAAGGGTTGATTTGCTTATCATATGCTTCTGCCCAGGCAATCAGTTCCTCCGGTTCTGAAAAAAGTGTTATTTCCCTGTTCTCTGCCACCTTGCACCTCCTTATCCGTGTTTCGTAGATATTCACTATGGCTCCAGTCACCGGTAAGTCCCCGGCGACTGCTAGATACGCATTAGAGACATCTCTGTCCTAATGCCATCTAGTTAGGGGAACATTCCCCTAATACCCCTGCAAAATATAGAGTGGTGGCACTTTGTTCCACCACTTTTAAATAAAACCACCGCTTTTTACCACCATTTCCGGTAAAAACCACCGCTTTATGCCACCACTTTTTATAATTTATATTCATAGGAAAAAACATCATCGGAAAGTGGTGGTACTTTGTTCTATCACTTTTTGAAAAAACCACCGCATTGTGCCACAACTTTCCGTAAAAACCACTGCTTTTTACCACCACTTTTTAAAGGCACTGTCCGGCTCTTATCATCTGCTCCTTTTTCTCATTTGCAAGATTAAGTTTTGTAGCAACAAGCCATTCATTGTAATCCTTATATCCTGCTGGCGGAGGACAGTCCTCAACCTCATAGCCCAGTCCATAGTATTTCTCCATAAGTTCTGCGGCTGCTTTCCTGCCCGGTGAGTCACCATCAAGGCAGAAACGGATAAAAGAAATCTGCGGGTGTTCCCCAAGAAAGGTTTCCAGTGGAGTGTCCGCCAGCATTCCAAGTGCCAGCTTATTTGACTCATAATCGGCAAATATATCCACATAGCTCATAAGGTCGATTGCCGCCTCAAATACAACAAGCTCTGTGCTGTTTACATTCACCACATTAAATCCATAGTTCTTATCATTTCCCTCCACATCACACTTGAATGGTTTTCCCTGTTTATCAAACACGCCACGCATACTTGCAAATCTAGTTACACCATTTTTGTCATTTCCTTTAAAGACAATGTTGTGATAATGCCTGCTCTCATATATGAGATTTTCCTTTAAAAACAGTTCTATCACTGCCTTACTGATTCCACGCTCATTGTTAAGGTAAGATATCAGGTAGGAATTATCCCCTGCTGGCTGTGGAAGCACAAAAGGCTTTCTTTCCTCTTGCTGTTTCTTTGTGACCTGATGAACAAGCGGCTGCTTTGCATTGCTTTCAATTCTTCGGTATCCGGCAAAATCCAAGAGCCAGAATACAGCTTCTTTTACACTCATTCCACCAAATACACGCAGGAAATCTATCTGTGAGCCGCCATTATTTCCCTTATCAAACTGCCTTGACCACCTGTACCAATGGCTTCTGTCATAGATACGGATTGAGTCCATCTCTTTTAAAGTGTGATATTTTCCAATCCTCTTTACGGTATAACCTAGGCTTTCTGCAACAGCACAAAGGTCTACGCTCTTTGCTATGGCAAGTTCCTCCTCTGTAAATCTTCCTTCCATACTCTCACCTTGCCTTTCCCTGCTCTGCCACAAGTGGTGACTTAATATCAAGGTTCCTGTAATCCGTACTGAGTGTAATTCTTGGATTATCAATCATTCCCTTTTCCTTGAAACTGAAGAAGGTATGGTTATCCCCTCCCACAATGATATGATCCAAAAGCGGGATTCCGATAAGCTCACACAGCTTATTCATACGGTCTGTCATCATCGTGTCTGCCTTACTGGGAAATATATTTCCTGACGGGTGGCAGTGGATTAACATCATACTGGCAGCATTACTTAAAATACTTGCCTTGAATAATTCTCTTGGGTGTGCCATCGCTTCATTGAGCGAACCGACACTTGCAAAATGCACATTGATAGGCTTTAAGTCGGAGCTGAGATTTACAACACACACCACTTCCCTGTCGAACTGGCACATACAGTCTCCCATTACAGCAGCTACTTCTTCCGGCTTGTTAAAGGACTGCTCCGAATAAATCGGAGCCTCCTTTACAAGCCTTATTGATACAACATCAAGTTTGAAGTCGTTCTTCTCTGTCACAGGAATCCGCCTCCTCTCCAAACTCAATACGGATAATAAAGTCACCTTTCTGGCTGTTTATAAGAGCAATCAGTTCTTCTACGGTAAGTTCCTGCTCCATAACTGCCTCCTATCTCGCCTTTTCCTTTGCGTCATATACAAGCTGCGGCTCTGCCACGATACCGTCCAGTCTCTTGTTCGGTGTATCCGTTGCAAGCGTGAGTTTCCTTAAATCTTTATCATAGTGATATACCTGATTGGAAAGTCTTTCTTCCAATGCCACCTCCTGCATATTTACCTCTGCCACCATCTGTGCAAGCTCCTCCGGTTCGGTCAGTTCAGTAGACACCGCAAGAACTTCGTGCACACTTGAAGGCAGGATATACAGGTCACTTTCAAGGTTTTCTGCCAGTTCGTGAAGCTCATTCTCATAAAGCATTGTCACTGCTCCGTTAATTCCCCTGTCATTGGAAATTACCCAGAGAGTCTGCTCTGGTGGAACTTCACCAATCATCATCTCTGCTATTTCCTCCGGCATTCCGTCCCTTAAAAACATATCTTTCATAACATCATTCATACTTCTTAACTTTGGCGGGAAGATTCTTCTTGTGTTCTCAGCCGCACACTTAAAAAGCTGCTCCTCATTCATACCCAGTCTTTTTGCAAGGCTGTTCGTGACATTTGTACTCTGAATGCCTCTGTCATCGACATTTACCACAAGTTTATAGATAATGGAAAGGTCCTGAAACTCCCTGTGTGGCACCTGCTCCAGAAATGACTTGTTCTGTTCCGTATTAACAAGCTGAAATACTACCTTTTCATTAGCGTCCTTGTATAAGCTGTCAGCATCAACAACAGGTGGTTTCTGGGCTAATGCTCTTATCATAAGGTCACCTGCCGCCATCAGTGTTTCCTCAAGATCACCACAATTCTGGTATTTCTTGTACATATCGTTGATATAAATAGTAGGAGAAATATTAGTATCTTTGCCTCTGATAGTGATACCGTCATAGGTCATATTTACCTTTTCCACAGGCATAACTACAAGCTCCATACCTTTGAAGTTATCCGGCATATAGTCCATAAACTTCTCTTTTACTACTTCCTTAAAAATCTCATAATTCATCATATCTGCTTATCCTCCAAACTAAAAAAGCGGGGGAACATAAGTCATTGGCTTACATTCCCCCGCAAGGTTGATTATTCTTTATTTTCTCTTTTTCTTTCTTCCACGAAGTCCTGCTCCGATTCCTGTGATAAGTGCAAGTGCTCCAATACCAAGATAAAGAAGTGGATTTGCATTATCGCCTGTCTGTGGAAGTTTTGGTTCTGTCGGTACATTGACAAGTGAAAGTGTTGTTACTACAACATCCGGTGCATTGTCATCATATCGAAGTGTTACATCGTGAGCTGTTTCATCAAGGATATATCCGTCAGCAGCCTTTACCTCAATCACTGTATAATGGATATCTTCCTTGAATGAGCCGTCCTCATTGTAAGTACAGATTGGAAGTTCCTTGCTCTCTGCGTGACCATTCTTGTCAGTTGTGAGTGTATCAAGTACATTTCCGTCCTTGTCCCTTACTTCAAATACAACGCCTTCAATCGGCTTTCCGGTTACTTTGTCCGTTTTCTCAATGACAATTTTTCCGACTGCCTGTTCGTCCTTCATAGATACCTTCTGGATTTCTGCTGTTTCCTTTACTTCAAAGGTTACATCACTAGCCACCTTATATCCATATGGAGCACTCTCCTCACGGAGTGTGTACTTTCCGGCTGGAAGTCTTTCAATCATATGAGTCTTTCCTGCCTCAGATGTCCAGCTTTCAACCAGCTTCCCATTCTCATCAATCACTGAAAGTTTTGCACCCGGCAATTCTTTCTCTCCGGTAATATCAGTCTTTGAAATCTCCACCTTAATCGGTGCATTTTCAAATGCTGCCTCAAACTCGATAACCTTTACCTTATCTCCCTGATATGAAGCATCCACATCAAAAATCTTATCAGACTTAACATAGCCCTTTGGTGCTTCAATCTCCTTGACATAATACTGTCCAAGCGGAAGATCAGAAGTAAATGTTACTTTTCCATCCTTGCCTGTTACTGCTCTTTCAATCTGTGTATCTGCCTTTACGATTACCTTACCGTCCTTGTTTACGATGTCCTCTTTCGCAAATAAGCCAAATACAGCACCTTCAAGGGCTTCCTTAGTCTCTGAGTCTGTCTTGGTTACAGTAATCTGAACTCTCTGACGCTCATTTGTCACATCCATTCCTGCGAAAACAACCTTTGTATTCTGGTCGATATAGGAAAGGTCAGCGTCAATCGGTGTATCATCCAGTACAAATCCCTCAAGTGTCTTTGTTTCCACAAGGTAATACTTTCCAAGTGGAAGGTCATCAATTCTTGCGACACCCTTCTCATTTGTCACGATAGTTGCCACCTTGTCTCCTGCCTTATGATATACAGTATTAAGTCCGTCAGCACTTACGATGTCCTCTTTTGCATATACATCAAAGGTTACTCCTGCAAGGCTGTCCTTGAAGAAGTTGAAAATAAAGTCATACCAGTAACCCTTCATAAGAGTGGTATCTGTCACAAATTCCCCGTCCTTATTGATAACGATAGAACCTGTAGGCACTTCGTCCTTCATTTCCACTTTCTGTACTTTTCCGGTATCCTCTACTGTAAACTGAATATCTGTTGCTTTAAGGTATCCATATGGAGCAAATTCCTCTCTGAGTGTATAAGTCTCCCCGACAACCAGCTTTTTGATGATATGAGGTTCCTTTGCGTCAGATGTCCAAGTGTCGATCACATTTCCGTCCTTATCAAGCACGGTAAGTGTTGCCCCTGTAAGCTCTGCCCCGCTTGTGATGTCAGTCTTTGTAAACTCAAAAGTTGTAGGAGTATTTTTATACTCACTGTTATAAACGGCAGTCTTTACCTTCTGTCCCTGATACTCTGTATCAAACTTCACCACTTCATTATTTGTCACATATCCTGCCGGCTTTTCAATTTCCTTTGCAACATATTTGGCAAATGGATAATCCTTAACAAAAGCAATCATTCCATTCTCATCGGAAACTGCCTTTTCAAGAAGTGTACCCTTTTCAATGATAACCTTGCCATCTGCATTTTTGATATCCTCTCCTGCATAAAGACCAAATACTGCCCCTGCGATTGGTGTATTATCTTCTACGTCCAGCTTCGTAACCGACATAGCAAGTTTCTGTCTGTCATTAGAAAATGTCAGGTTTTCCTTGATAACCGGAGTCTTATCATCAACATAAGTGAATGTCACTTTCTGCTCATTCGGATTTAATACATATCCGTATGGTGCTTCCACTTCTACAACCCTGTACTGTCCAAGAGAAAGATTTTTTGCTACTGCCTTTCCGTCCTCTCCTGTTACAAGTGTTGTCACAAGGTCTCCCTTGCTGTAATACTTAATGCGGTTGCCGTCTGCATCTTTCTGGTTATCTGCTGTGTAAATATCCTCCGCAGCGTACACCTCAAATTTTGCTCCGGCAAGTGAGCCTTCCTTATAAATAAACTCTTTCTCATATGAGCTTGCAAGAAGTCCGCCCTTGAAGCCATCAAGTATCTCTCCCTTCTTTTCTACGGTAAGTTCTCCAACCGCAGGTGCATCGGAATATTCCACGGTAATGATTGCGTCATTGGTATCCCCGTCTGTCTCAAATGCTGTGTCAGTATCAACAGAAATGTTGACATACTTATTGTTTACCACATATCCAAATGGTGCATACACTTCCTCAATACGGTAATTACCGATTTTAAGTGCTTCAGGTAAGATTAAATCCCCGTCCTCATCAGTAAAGAATGAAGTATGCTCTACCTTTGAAGGATAAGTTGTGTACTGCTTTACATATTCGTTCTTATCAATATTGAAAATTTTGAACTCTGCATTAGGCACAAGTACCGTCTGCTTTGTATCGGAATCTTTCTTGATAACACGGAGTTTTGCAGTAAATTCCCTGTCAAGGAATACTCTCCAAATCTGAGGCTCTGTTGGGTGGTTCTCTGTAATCTTTACCTCAAATGGCTTGATTGTTTTCATATTATGTGGAGTCTTTGACTCTACTACCACATAAGTTCCATAAGGAATTGCAATGGATACTGCGTGTCCCTTACTGTCTGATGTGATTGTTGTTGCTCCGTTTTCCCCGATTACTACAGGAGTAGCCTTATCAAAGTCATAACTTCCATCTGCCTTTACGGATAAAGAAGATTTTAAGTATGCTGTGAACTCTGCACCTGCAAGTAATCCTGCTTCTGTATCATCGCCATTGTCAGATACCTTGATAAGCTGGAATGGCTGCTTGATAACCTGCTCTGCTGATGTTGTGCTTCTTGATACCTCTGCTACAAGGTCACCTTCGTAATCACATACCACATCGTGCTCCTCCTCGTCTAAAAGGTAGCCCTCAGAAGGTGTGATTTCCTTTACATAATACTTGCCAAGATAAAGGTTGTTTACCTCAGCTTCGCCCTTCTCGTCTGTAGTAAGTGTTGCCACAAGGTCTCCGGCATTGAACATAACGCCTGTTGCTCCGTCTGGGTGGTTGATTGCTTCCCTTGCATAAAGACCATAAACTGCTCCTGAAAGGCTTGCGTCTCCCTGTGGAACTGCCTTTCCTGTTTCCTTATCTACCTTGTAGATATGAATTTTTGCTGTAGTTCTGTCATTTACAAATGTGTGGCTGAATGTTGCCTTTGCCTGTGTTTCCGGTAATACATTGAAGTTGAAGCTGTACACATCTTTGCTGTTTCTGATATACGCATATGGAGCCTGTGTCTCCGAGATATAATATCCGTTAGAGATTGGCAGATCAACGCTGTAGCTTGCCTTTCCGTCCTCACCTGTAGTTACTGTCTCAAGAGCTGTACCCTTTGTTACAATAACCTGTCCAGCATAGTTTTTGATGTCATTTCCGGCATAAAGTGTATATTTGCCGCCATCAAGAGGGTTCTCTGTATCAGAGTCCTTCTTTACAACAGATACTTCCGCCTTCTGTCTTGTATTCTCAATCGTAGTTGATTCATACTGGACGGTGACTGTCTGGTCCTTATACTCAACTGCTACCGTCTGTGGTGTAGTATTGATTGTGTATCCGTCAATGCTCTTAATCTCAGTTACCACATAAGTTCCAAGATGAAGGTCTGATAATACAACCTGTCCGTCAGTTCCCGTTGTAAGGCTTTCTGCCACTACATCTCCTGCATTGTAAACCTTTGTACCGTCTGCCTTGTAAATATCTGCCCCGGCAGTCACCTTGAATGTCGCTCCCGGAAGTTTCTTTTTCTCATAAGTGAAATTGCTTCCATTCCAAGAGCTTAACACTTCACCCTCTTTATAGATTGTGATTGCTCCAAGCTGTTCCTTATCTGTTGCAGAAATTCCTGTTGTCTGTCCTGCTTTTACAGTAAGTGTATGAACCTTACCGGAAAGGACATATCCCTTTGGTGCAGTAATCTCTTTTACATAATAAGTGCCTGCAACAAGTGCTGCTGACTTCGCATATCCGTTGCCATCTGTTGTCATTGTCTGTACCAGATTGTTACAACCGCTGTCAGAGTAAATACCATAAACAGCACCGGAAAGTTTCACTCCGCTTGACTCGTCTGTCTTTGTAAGTTCGCCATATCCGATATTTTCTGTCTTAACCTTGATATATGCTCTGACCGGATCAGCGGTAGGCTTTTCCGATACGAACTCCTGATAGCCATCTTTTTCTGTAAGCCAATACACACAACTCGATGTTGTATCAACTCTTCCTGAATTAGATGTGAATTTACCCGTTGTTGCTGTAGTATTCACATTCTTTGAAGAAATCGTAATAGTGTTATCAGACTTATCTATAGAATACCCTTCTATATCAAAATCAAAGTCTGATAATACTTCATTTGTATCTGTTAATTTTATTTCAAATCTTTGATTAACCTCATTCCATTTCAGTTCATAAGTATCTGCTCCACTTGGTCTTTTTGAAGCAAAACTTGGCAATATTGCATTATATGAATTATAAATGTTATCTCTTAATCTTTCATAATATTCATATGAAGACTCAGGATTAGGAGCTGTATTACACAATTTTTTCGCCGCTGAATCAGCATCATCAGTTCCAAATATATCTGCCATAATAATCCATACCATTGACTGTGTAGCAATATACTCATCACTTTGGTCATTGGTAGGTGCTGCAGCTTCATTTGTTCCATACCCGTAATACAGGCAATAGCTAAGCAGTTTCTGCTGTTCACTGGACATTTCTGTGCTAGGATTATCATAACTATTCATCAACTGACCACCATCAGCTCTCAATCCAAAATTCATACAATATGCTGCATTTCCATCCAGCACAGAATATAATATTTTCCCATTATTAAAGCTGGGATGCAATTCACTTACAATGCCTGAATTGCATACTGAAGCATTCCAAAACGCCATATTCGCCTGTGGACTAGCTGCAAATACTTTAATTACACCATTAGAACATAACGATGTAACAACAGATAAAAATGCCATTATCCAAGCAGTTATTCGTTTTATTTTCTGTTTCATATTCTCTTTGCCTCCTTAATTTACGCATAAAAAAAAGACATAAGTTTTTGGCTTACATCTTTCTTCTCTCTGCTTCTATTCTGTTTTACTATCTGTGACATCGAAACTCGTAAAAGTCTGTGCCTCCTGTTGTGTATATTCCCTCATAACTGATATAGAATACCGGATCATTTTCCAGTAACAGCATACCAGCGATATACTCTGCAATCGCATCTTCTGTCGGTAATCGTTTCCCTGACAGGGTGCTTGCTGTATTAAGGTCTGTTTCCACAAACACACTGTAATAAGACTGTTCCATACCGTCATAAGGATAATACTCATTGTATTCTTCCTTCGTTATCTTCCCTGCTGCAAGAAGATTATCCAAGTTCTGCTGTGTGGTAATCATTCCTCCTGCCTGACATTTTGCAGTTGCAAGCGAAACTACATTCTGCGGATTGTATGCCGCAAAGCTGGATTCCTCTTTAGAATTACCGTTTTCTTCCTTTTCGCTCTGACCTTCATTACTATCAAAACTTCCACCACCATTACCAAAATCAGTGTCATTATTCTGTTCCGGTTCTTCTTTCGGGCTGGAATTATTCTGTGAAGCAGGCTTCTCTTGCTCTGCAACATGCTCCGGCATACGCTTTTCTCCCGGCTCAGTAGTCTGTACTTCCGACTTAAATTCCGCTTCACTTACAGCTTCCTGTGTAGCCTCTGCCTCTGTCTTGGTATCTGCCTCCGTAGCCTTTGCTGCTTCCTCAGTTGCCTTTATACTTTCCGTCTGTTTCTCTGTCTGATTACTGGCATTGTTTTTGCCACCATTACAGGCTGTCATAGCAAACGCCAGTATTATGGATAAAAAGATAATATTTATCTTCTTCATAAATTCCACCTATCCCTTCTCCGTAAGAGGGATAGGCTTTGTGTACCGTGCCTGTCCACTCTTACAGTGAACTATCTATTTGTAATGCACGGGACACTTCGGTCTGTCCCGTATTCTGCGCATTTTAACCTCCTCGATTATACCAGTTTCTTAAATTTAAAGAAATACTTTCCAAGTCTTCTGTTTTTCCTGTAAGCAGGAAAGAAGCCCTTTATCCTCATACTCTCACCTCCCCTCAAAATGTTCCCATTCTCACGAATGAAAGAAATACTCTTGCTACCATACAGAATAGAAGAAGAATTAACCTGACAAGTCCTAAGAACAGCTTTAATGCTCCAAGAACAATTTTAAGTATCCACTTGAGTATCTGTAAAATAACGGTTCCTACGGCTCCTGCAATTCTTCTCATAATAATCAATCTCCTTTCGACATCCATCCCATTGCCAATCCTGCAACATCTGCGTCATTCATAACATCATCTTCCGGCTGTTCTTCCATATCTTCCTGTGGACTTGCAACCACTACTGGCTGGCTGTTCTTTACTCCAGCCAATGCTCCACCCAGTAATGATATGACCTCTTTTCTTGCCTCAGTCATTGCAGAATACTCAATTTCTTTTTTTATCTGTTCTATCTCGTCCCTCGTTACAAACTGCTCATATCGCTTTTCCTCTTTGGACGGAATATCGTCCTCTCCATAGTGGTCAATATAAAACTCACAGGCTTCAATCAAAAACTGGTTCTTTGACTTATAAATCTTTGGATTAAGCCCCTTTATGACCTCATTGATTTTAGCGTGTTGCGGATTGAGCAGGTTCAGTCGGAATGTGCTCTCCATAATGTGCCTTCGTGCCATATGACCACCTCCTATGCAAGTCTTTTAGCAGATTTCAGTCCCATAATGGCAAGCTGCTCATATCCTCTGGCATTTGCCTTTACATCAAGGATATAAGAGATATTCTTTGCATCGTGATTACTGAAATTCTTCATTACCACTGCTCCGCCACCTACAAATACAATCGGTGTGGTTTTAAGGTTATACCCAAACTCACGGATTGAGTTATATACCTTTTCAACAAAATCCTCTATCTCTGCTTTGATGATTGCAAAATATTCATCGTCTATATCAGACCTACCATATCGCATAATATTCTGGATTTCTGTTTCATCAACCTCTCCGTTGAGCTGTCTTACACACTGCTCATTGATAGAACGCATACAGGTAATAAGACCTCTTGGCACGGTAACACACTTTGATTCGTCTGGTGACTTGTTAATCACAGGCATAATATCTATTGTCCAGCTACCAATATCAACTACCAGTGTTTTCTTTGCCATAGTCGGTATCTTATCAACCACAGCCGCATAGCACTGTGGGAATACCGCCACATCATCAATCTCAATATGATATGCTTCATTCTCATATCGGAAATCAACACACTTATTCTTGGTAAGGTATTTGATAAAGTTATTTCTCTCTGCTCCAAATCTGGTAAGCGGAAGTCCTACTGCAAGAAATACCCTAGCATCGGATAATCCTCTTTTCTTCAATTCCTTTGCGACTGCTGCCAGTGTCAGAAGATAAAAGCTGTCATCCTCGACCTTTGTGTCTTTCACTTCCTGCCTTACTGTTCCAATCTTGTAATACTTGCCGTCATACTCAAGAACATCTCCAAAAAGTGCCGGAGTAGTTGTAATCTCCTTTACTCCTGTGACAAATACCTGAGTTACGGTTTTCATCATCGACCAGCCGTGGTCAATTCCTATCACTTCTAACTTGCTATTCATTTTTCTGTTCCTCCAAATCTTACAATTTTTATTCATACAGCTATCCGTACCTTTCGGTTTGTGTTTCTATCCTATTTTCTTTATCTTTGAAATATCTGCCAGCGATTTCATCGTATATTCTATCTCCCTCAGCCTTTGCTTTCATAAGACAAAACAAACAGATTGTTACAATAATTACTGCTACTACTATAAATACTTTCATATACAGCCACCCCTCTTTTTGTGAGATGACTTACATTCAGACCAAATCAGCTTCTTTTCTGCCATCTCCTGCTCCTTTCCAATAAAAAAGGCAGGACACACAGCCGGATACACTTTTCAGTGCAAAGCTAATTTAGTCCTACCTAAAATTATTACTATTCAATTTTCACCTCTCTTGGGTACACAAATTACATTCAGAATTTATATTCTGAAGCAACTATGTATTCTCATAAATTTCGGATTTTAAATAACAGCGCTGCCTTATCTACCGATTAAATGGTATAAAAAATAGGGACTAAATCAGCGTGAACCCCTTGTTTTAAAGGTTTTCTTCTAACTTGTCCTTATTATATCACATTCATCGTGCTGTATTATCTGTGCCGTAAATCCGCTGTATTTTCCATGCTGCGGCTTAAAATTACTGTCAAGATAATCAACTTCTATCTCTTCATATCTTATGCATGGTCTTACTCCGTCCAGTGACAGGCATCCCTCTTCTGTCTTATATTCACCTGACTTTTTTGTTATCACAGGATTAACCATTGCAAATTGAAACGGTCCCGCCGAAACAACTATTATTGATTTGTTTACACCTATCATATTTGCAGCCATGCCGACGCAAATTTCACGGTTGGCACGCAATGTGTCAATCAAATCTGTTACAACCTGCTTGTCAGCTTCCGTTGCAGGTTTTGCCTTTCTTGAAAAAATGTGTTTTCCTTTTAAGATATTTTTTATCATAACTTTTTAACCGCCTATAATTTCCTCTTCCCAATATACGATTCATACAGCTTATAATCGCTGTTCACTATCAGTTTTTCCGGGAATTCTGTATCTTTAATAACCTGATATGCCCTGTCAAATCCGCATATGCTTTCTTTTATGTGAGCATCACTTCCAATTGAAATACAGACACCCATTTCCTTGCAAAGATTGAGCATTTTGACATCATTATCATATGCTCCCTGTCTCGGACCGTCGGGATTTAATGATGTATTATTTAACTCGAGAAGAACATGCTTTTCCTTTGCCGCTTTTACAAGACGCTCATAATCCACAGGGTATCTTGAATCGTCAGGGTGCCCTATTATATTGACATACGGATTATCCATTACTTTTATTAAAGCATTTGTATTTTCCTCTATGCTTCCGGGTTTGATGCAAGGAATGTGAAGACTTGCAATAACAACATCACAGCCTTTAAGCCCATATTCACTAAGGTCAATATTTCCTTCATAATCCATAATATTAGCCTCACACCCCATATATATTTTCACGCCGTTTTTCATCCTTGGGATTATTCCCATATTTGAAAAATAAAAAACACCTGTACTTCCTGGCATCTTTGGTGCATGATCTGTTATAGCAAGATGTGTAACGCCTTTTTGAAAGGCGAAAGCCGCCATCTCATCTATTGTGTTATAAGCATGTCCACTAACTAACGTATGTGTATGTGTATCTATCGTAAATTTCATAATATTGTCTCCATTAAATATTTATATATTTCAGCATCAATCACTTCATATATCATCATATCTCTCAACAATCAATCACTTCAAATCAACCGTGCAAATATCTCTGTGTGGATTCGTCTGTGCAAGCCCCAATCTCACAATTTTACCTTTAAGCGGTATAAAATGTGTCTGCATTGCTCTTACAGCCGCAATCATTTGCTCTTTTTCAAGTTTCTTTCCCAACGTAATATGCGGAAGCCAACTATACGGTTTATAACAACGGTTAATTGTCACATCCTCACGCACTGCTAAAATATTATAAACCTTTTCTGCTGTTTGCTGCAAATGCAAATCCAATACGGGCGTCACATAAATAACATATGGCAAAAATTCGCCTACAGAAAATATATTTATATCATGGGATTCCAATTCCGACAGCTTCACAAAATCATCGCAGAGATTTTGTGGATTTCTTGTCTCAAAACTTGATATTGTAAGATGCGGTGGCACATTATTGTCAATCATATAAGTATTTCCCGTATTTTGTGCAACTGCATCAATAAACCGCTGTAATTGCCTTGTTGTATGTTCATCAAAATAAGCCGAAATCAGATACATTTTTTCTCCTTTACTCTTTGTCTCCACAATGTTAGGAAATTCCATATGTTTTTATCCGTCAAAACAAAAATTCATATCAATTATACGAATTAATCCGGCTGACTGACTTTTTCAAGCTCTGCACGAAACATTATTCTTCTTGTTCCTCTTATATTCCTGAACTGAATTTCATATGTCTGCGTTATATTATCAATTTTAATAATCTCACCGACACCAAATACTTTGTGTCTGACAATATCTCCAACATCAAACTTTAACTTAGGCAGCATCTGCTCAGTTTCCCCTTTAATTAATATTCTGCTGTTATTAATACAATCAACCGGTACAAATACAGTATCGAATTCAAGTCCTTTTGACGTGTGAATAGTCATAACCTTAACAACGTTATATTCACCATCTTCATCCTGTGCCGAAAACAGTGCAAAATGGCTTAGCAAATCTGCCAGTTCTACCTTTTCCTATCAATTCCAGACATAAGCTCAACATATGACATATCCTGCTTTGACATATCTATATCACTCATTATCTTTTTTGCAGTATTATCTTTAAGTGAAATACCCATATCCTCAGCTACATTCTTAATCATACCAAGTTCTGCTTTTTTATCAAGAATCGTAAAAGTCTTAGGAAATGACATTCTGTGAATCTCTTCTTTAAGAAACATATTGCAATATCCGTGAAATGTACCTGTTCTTTCGTCGCTCTTTCTGGTATGTTCATTTATATAAACCCTTTCCAACATATTTTCAGAAAAAAGACGCGGAATCTCTCCCACGCCTTTAAGTATACTTTTTATTTTATTATTCTTCTCATTTATAAAACATTTCATCATTGGTTATGGTATATATATCACACTTTCGATTAAGTCCATGGTTTTTAAATACAAGCACATGCTCTTTGTATGTAATCGTATCTTTCAAATATACAAACGGCTCTTCTCTGTAAAGAAAGCATTCATACCCTTTTTGCTTAAAGTTATTCATAATTTTTAAAGCTTTTTCATGTATTTTCCGGTTCTGTATTTCCTCTTCTTTGTCAAACTTTCTTCTGTCATATGAAGATGCAGCATCCCTCATATCGTTGATAATCTTATCTATAAATCGTCCATGCGATTTTTTATGAAACATAGATGCAATAATGTTACATTTTAAGCTGTCCGGCTTTTTTTGATAAATTTTAAGCATCCGTTCCATATTTCTATCACCGACACTTCTTGCGGCTTCCATGAGATAACTGACAGCTTCAGGATATATTGAATCGGGATAAGGCACATAATATGCTTTGGGAACTGACCTGTACTTTTTAACCGGTGGAAAATCTGCCAGCCTCATAAACACAAGTTCTTTTTCATTGCAGGATGAACTTCCAAGAAAACGGTATTTATCGCGTATAACTGCAAACTGGTATTCAAGCTGCCTTAAATATTCATATCCTTTTACCCAGAAATGTCCCATACAGCCATAATTAAAATATGTCGATGTAATACTAAGCTTTACAAACTTTATTGTAAATACATTCTCTCCACCCTGATTTACTATAAGCATATAACCATCTTCAAGCTTTTCCACTCCCGCAATCTGCTCAGATTCAATATCTTTGTATGTACCTGTGATTACCGGCTGTTCAAACACAAAAAAGCTTTCAACTGCATCATTCATAATATATGCCGCATAAATGTCACTGCTGCCATCAATCCTCACAGGTTCAAACAAATTCAGTTCAAATACCTGTGCCAGCCTGAAAAATTCATCCGGCATATCATCCGTTAATCCGTCAAGATAATTCATATAAAACTTCTTATCATCAAAATCCATCTCAGATTCCATATTCACAGACATATTTTCTCGCAATCTCTAAACCATCAATCGGTGCACAAAACTTCTGATTATGCTTCTTACATTCCTCATAAACATATTCTAAGTTAAACCAATCCACTCTGTCCAGCTCTTCTTTTTGTAATGTAAGCTTGTCGATATCCACAGATCCGGTATATACATAAACAAAAGCTATCTCGCTGTCCTTAAACATCTTTCCATAGAATTCTTTTTTATAATTAATTACAAATTTATCAACAAAATGCAAATCACTGACGGATGCATCTATTCCAAGTTCTTCTTTCATCTCTCTTATTGCAGATTCTTCAGGTTCATCACCAGCCTGTATATGACCTGCCGAAGAAGTATCATATCTTCCTGGAAATGAATCCTTACCCATCGCACGCTTCTGAAGAAGAACCTCTGCTCCATTATCCGTCTTTCTTATAATCCACACATGTGCAGTCCTGTGCCTTATTCCCTCACTATGTGCAATCTTTCTCTCAATGGTTTTTCCTGTTGGTATCCCATTTTCATCAACTATATCCAATAATTCCATGTTTAATCTGACTCCATTATAAACAGCGTATAAAAAATCATATAGCAAAAAGGAGACATAAAACAATCATCACGTCTCCTTTCAAAAAAGCAACTTATATTACAAACCTTATATAAATTTATTACTTAATAAGGCTTTCCTTAATCTTTACAACTGCTTTATGAATATTAACAGGTTCGTCCATTGTGCAGTTAGGGCGATGAATATCGTTAGTAAAATATACTGTAAATTCACCCGGATGTAATGTAACGAACTGTTCGTCAGCTACTTCATCATAATAAATATTGTCCTTTCCGGCAGGCTCTTCACCTTTTACGCCCGGAAGAAGAGGTGCGTATCCCTGTACTTCCTTTCCTGTAAAAAGATACTGAATGTCAATATAGTTTCTGTGGCTTTCTGCACGCTTCTTTTCTACAGGTGCAGTTGTCTGATCCTGAATGAGAACATAAATGTTATCTCCGTCAAGTTCATATCTTCCTACAGGAAGTTCCTTTGTTTCAGGCTTTGCAAGAAATTCCAAAGCTGTGGCAATTGCTGCCGGATACTCATAGTTACCTTTTTTTGCATTAAGTGAAGCGTAAATCATAATAATTCATCCTTTCGTTTTAAAAAAATTTTTATCTATTGCATATTATTTGCATGCTATTACATTGAGTATATACTCATACATTCTCTTTGCAGAAGAAATGCTTAAATGCTCTTCCGTTGTATGAATATTAAAAATATCCGGTCCCATAGATATGCAGTCAAGGTCTTCTATCTTTCCTGCAAGTATACCACATTCGACGCCTGCATGAATTGCCTCAATAGTAGGTTTTTTACCATACATCTGTTCAAATATATTAACCATATCATCACGGAGTTTTGAATCTTTCTTATATTCCCAAGCCGGGTATTCTCCTGTAAATTCAACACTTCCACCGTATGTTTTACTTACACATGCAATCTGGTTTTTAAGATTTTTCAATGCAGCTCCGACTGAACTTCTAAGGGCAAATCTGAGACAGATACCTGATTCATCTAATGAAATTATACCAAGATTAAGTGAAGTTTCAACAAGATTATCAATATCCTGACTCATTCTCATTATTCCGTTAGGAAGTGACTGTATAAGTGCAACCGCTTTGGCACTGTCTTCCTTTGTAACAGCTTTAACGCTGCATCCATCTGATAATTCTGTTGTAACATTAAAATCCGCATCAGATGTCGCAAATTCTTCTCTTATCTCATTTGCAGTTTCTTCAACAGCAGCTTTAACTGCCTCAGCTTTATCTGCTTCAACGATAATTTCAGATAAACATTCTCTCGGAATGGCATTGTCTTTTTTGCCTCCCTCAACAGATACAATAAATATTGGTGCTTTCTTGGCGGCATCACGAAGAATTCTTGACATGAGAACATTTGCATTTCCTCTTCCCTTGTCAATCTCAACGCCTGAATGTCCTCCCGTAAGTCCCGATATAGAAATACGAAGTTTTGTTCCTGTCATTTCTGTTCTGTTTAATCTGAGTTTAACCTGTGCACTACATCCTCCGGCACAACTTGCAAGCATGATTCCCTCATCTTCGCTGTCCATATTAAGAAGCTTCTTTCCTTTTAACATTGACACATCAATGCCCGCTGCACCTTCCATGCCTACTTCCTCTGATACGGTACACACAAATTCAAGACGTGGGTGTGCAATGCTGTCATCATCTAATATCGCAAGTGCATAGGCTACCGCAATTCCGTCATCACCACCAAGTGTTGTTCCCTTGGCAGAAACAAAATCCCCATTAACTTCAAGATCAAGTCCTTCTTCGTCCATATTCTTATCACAGTCAGGTGTCTTTTCACATACCATATCCATGTGTCCCTGAAGAATAATAGGTGCAACATCTTCATATCCTTTTGATGCTTCCTTTATTATAATCACGTTGTAAAGTGAATCCTGATAATATTCAAGATTTCTTGCCTTGGCAAATTCAACGAGATAATTGCTAATCTTCTCTTCTTTATAAGAAGGATGCGGAATATTGCAAATATCCTCAAAAAATGAAAATACATTCTTAGGTTCTAATTCAGATAATACTCTCATGTCTTAACTCCTTTAAAACATTTTATTTATATTATTTTTGTTTAATCTTATTAGTGTATACAATAAACTGATTTTTATGAAGTATCTTTGTAAACTGGCATAAACGCTCATACAAAGGTTCTGCCTTTTCTCCAAAATGTTGTTTTACAAGCTGTCCGATGTCATAAATACTTCGTACTCCGTCTATCTGACGCCATATATATGTACCAAATTCATCTAATTCAATGTAACTGTACTTAGGCTTTTTCGCAATAAGCTGTGCTATTCTATTGAAAAGACCTTTATTATGAACTTTAATTTCAACATGCCCTTTCTTGTTATCCCTAAATTCAAATAATGAATTATGTTTTGGAACATAGTCTAAGTAATTCTCCTTTTGCTTAGCCATGAAACCTCCTTAAATAAAACTCTTTATCAAAAAAGCAGAATTTTTCGTAAAAATAATAAATCTGTCGGCATGAAAGCCAACAGATTTATTATAACACATTTTTTTTAATTTGTCTTTTTTTCTTTTTTATTAATAAATGCTATTAATGTTGCAATAAGTGCCACAAAGAATACAAGACCGCCAATGTTACCAAGATTAATAACCTTTGATAAATTGATAGCATCTCCGAGAGTTGCTGTTCCTACAGGAATAATAGCAAATACGGCTAAAAGAATACCAACGAGACCTTCACCTGCAATAAGACCTGATGAGTAAAGGATTCCCTGATTAACCTTAGTTTTACGTTCTTCCTCTGAAAGACCTTTCTTCTTATCGAAGTAAAGTCTTACAAGTCCACCTGCCATAATCGGTGTGCTTAAATAAATCGGAAGGTAAAGACCTACTGCGAAAGGAAGTACAGGAATCTGAAGAATTTCAACAACTATAGCAATTGCTACACCTGCAAATACAAGTGCCCACGGAAGGTTGTTTCCCATTACGCCTTCAACTACCATTTTCATAAGAGTAGCCTGCGGTGCAGGTAATTCCGTAGAACCGTATCCCCATGCTGCATTAAGCAAATAAAGAACTCCGCCTACTGTAACAGCAGATACAGCCACACCGATAAGCTCACCAATCTGCTGCTTGTAAGGTGTTGCACCTACTATATAGCCTGTCTTCAAATCCTGTGATGTATCACCTGCAATAGCTGCGATAATACAAATTACAGAGCCAATACTTATAGCGGCTACCATGCCATTCATACCTATTGTACCTGTAGCTTTAAGAATTGCTGACGAAATAAGAAGTGTCGCAATAGCCATACCCGATACAGGGTTATTTGAGCTTCCGACTAAACCAACCATACGTGATGATACAGTTGCAAAGAAGAAACCAAAAATAATAATAATAATCGCACTGAGAAGATTAACAGGAATCGCAGGAATTAACCACATGATAATTGCAAGCACGCCAATACCCAATACAACCAAAGTCATAGGAAGATCCTTAGTTAATCTTGTCTCCTCACCATCTGCTTTCTTGCCATAGCCTTTCATTGCCTGCTTAAATGTTTTTACAATAAGAGGTAATGACTTGATTAAGCTTAAAATACCGCCGGCAGCAACCGCACCTGCACCGATATAACGCACATAATTAGACCATATCTTTGATGGACCCATCTGTGATATTGGAATTGTAGCCGGTCCTATAATGTTGTCTCCACCGAACAAAGCGATTAACGGCATAATCATAAACCACGCTACGGAACCACCTGCCAAGAGGTATGAAGATACCTTAGGTCCACAGATATAACCGACACCGAGGAGTGCTGGCAGTACATCTGCACCAACAGCCGAACCCTTGTATGGCTTGATAGTAAAATCAACCTCGCTAGGGAATACTTTAAGTCCATCAGCGATAAACTTATAAACAGCTGCAATACCAAGACCCGCAAATACTGTACTTGCCTTAGCACCGCCTTCTTCTCCGGCAACTAATACCTCAGCACATGCCTGTCCTTCAGGATAAGGTAACACGCCATGCTCCTGAACTATTAATGCACTACGAAGTGGAATCATGAATAATACTCCGAGGAAACCACCAATTAATGCAATAAGTGCTATCTCTATCAAAGAAGGCACAGATGTGCCGCCCTCCTGAGCCCACATAAATAATGCAGGGAGTGTAAAGATTGCACCTGCCGCAACAGATTCACCTGCAGAACCGATTGTCTGAACCATGTTGTTCTCTAAAATAGAATCTCTTCTTAAAATAAAGCGAATAATTCCCATAGAGATAACGGCTGCAGGAATAGAAGCCGAAACGGTCATACCAACACGCAGACCTAAGTATGCGTTGGCACCGCCAAATAATACGGCTAATAAGATACCGATAATTACAGATGTAACTGTAAGTTCAGGCATCACCTTATCAGCCGGAATATAAGGCTTGAACTCTTGTTTTTCGTTCATAATTTTTCTCTCTTTCTTAAATATTTAATGCAAAACGCATCATATTCTTAATATTATATTAAGAAACTGTTATTATGTCAAACATTTAACTATCAATATATAAAAATTATAAAAATCCAATAAATAAAACCAAAACATGTAAAAACCGGAACCTCGCACCAACACAGTAAGCGAAATTCCGGTCTTCTTAAATATTAATTTTCTGTCTTTTTACCTTTAATCGTTAATACTGCTGCCGCCCCTCCTATTATAAACATAAGAAGCCATGCAAATACACGTTTATTATCTCCTGTATCAGGCGTCTGTTCTTTTACTGTCTCTGTCTTATCGCCTTTACCCGTATAGTCCGATGATGTTGTATCTGTAATCTTTGCAACCACAGTCTGTGATTTTTCAATTTCAACAAGCCCATCCTGCTTGATGTAATATCTGTCACAATCTTTACAATACCAGTATTCAATATTTCCTTCATCTGTCCTGGTAGCCGCCTTTGCCGCTACTGACTTCAAGCCTTCATGTATACTCATATTGTAAGTGCCATATTCTTCACTGCAGATTGTACACACCGCTTTCTTCACACATGTTGCACTTCCGCCTGCATGTTTACACTGATAATCACAAACCGTGCATACACCGTTTTTCCAACCATGTGCTTCACTTGTCGATACTTCCTTATCACAGCAATCATATGCCTGTTTATGAGTCTTTTCTGTCTGTACCCATACTACCTTTCCACTGTGATTTGCCATATCTTTATCTGTATACTCCTTGCCGCAGGTTTCGCAAACTGCACCCTTTGTACATGTTGCTTCTCCTCCGCTGTGTACACATACATAACCACATGTTTCACAAGCACCATCTTTCCACCTATGATTTTCTTGTTCTATCGTCACTTTACCGCAGCAATCATATTTCTTTTCATGTGTTGTTGCTGTCTGTGTCCACTTTTCTGTTCCTGTATGATTGTCTGCATTTATTTCTCCATATTCACTATGGCAGGTATCGCAAACCGCTTTCTGAGTACAGGTTGCTTCTCCGCCTTTATGAATACAATCATATCCACATACCGTGCAGTGTCCATTATCCCATATATGATCTACTATATTAGTTACCTCTGCACCACAACAGTCATATTTTTTCTGATGAGTTTTTTCTGTCTGTACCCATACCTGATTTCCACTGTGATTTGCAGGATTTAAAGTACCATATTCAGCATTACAATCCGTGCAGATGGCTCTCTTTTTACATGTTGCCGCTCCGCCTACACAGCTTTCTGTTTCTTCTATAGTACAGCCTGCCGTTGTACATTTGTGGGTATGTGTGCCGTTACCATTTGACTTCCATTCACCATATATATGTTCTGACTTTGCTGCTGTAACAATCTCACCACATTCACAAATTACAGGTGTTGTACAATCCCCATCATCTATACCACTATGTTTTGTCTTTGTTGTTGTTACCGTACAGCCGTCATTCTCACACACTTTCCAATGATAAGTATCGTCTTTTGTCCATGTGTCGCTGAACTTATGATTTGCCTGTGCCAGAAATATTTTCCCGCAGACAGAGCATATTGATTCTTTCGTACAGTCGCTGTTATCCATTGTATGATTCGCATTTACGGTAACAGACAGATAAATGCTGTATCCTTCATTATCCGTCAATGTTATTGTCTGTGTGCCATCTGCTGCAGATACAGTATAAATACCGTCCACATCAGGTGTAAGCGTTTTATTTCCTGCCATTACCTGTGTATAATCGGAAGAAGTTACTTTAAACTGTGCCTTCTCGCAGTATACTCCATTATTTTTAATACCGTCTACCACTGTATCCGGATTAATCGCATTATAATAATATGTAACTGTCTGTGTTTCTGATGTATACACACCCTTTTCATCGCCTGTCTTGCTTAAAAAAGTATATCCTGATGGAATCTTAATATTTTCAGGTACCGCATAATTCGTTCCCGATGTACCCTGAAGTGTAATCGATTCACGTAACTTCTGCTCACTGTCTTTTATCACATAATTAACAATTACTTTTCCTTTGCCTGATGTTACAGCCACATCATCAAAGCTTTCCTTATCTACAAGAATCATTGTAGTATACGCAGGTACAGTTACAACGGAGCCTGCGACTTCACCAAGTGATACAACTCCCGCACTTTCGCCATTTGCAATAACAACCCAGTCCGTAGCAGCTCTTCCTTGAACAGGAATTGTAATTTCTTTTGACACATCTGAATCATTATTTAATACTGCCATAGTATTCCACTCGTCGTCTTTTGTACCTGTAAGCACATAAGCTTCAGAATTTTTTATTGTCTGGCTTTTCGCAAGAGGAGAAAATGCTTTTCGTATCTCCATAAGTCCTCTGTAATATGAGACTACATCTGCGTACTCTGCTGAATCCTTCCATTCAATGTAACTGCTGTCTGCAAGAGTTGTTCCCTCAACGCTGTTACACATTTCTTCTCCGCCATCCATAAACAATCTTCCCGGCTTAGCATATTTCATTGCTGCTTTCTGCTTGTATATTTTTACGGCTTTTTCGTTTCTTTCGCCATAAGTGCCACCTGTGCTGCCGATTATTTCATCATATAAGGAAGTTTTATTCTGTCTTTCTTCCTTTGTATAATTATCTCCCCATATAACCAGATTGGCATCTTCCTTTGCCAATGATGTCTTTATCTCATCCAGCCATTTATATACATACGAAGAACCTTTGTACTTCGCATTGACACAGTCAATCAAATCCAGTGAAAATCCATCAACATGATATTCCTCTGCCCAATATTTCATGGAATTAACCATATAACTACGATACATCTTCCGCTCTGTAGAAAACTCATTGTCATATCCCGTATTTGTTGTATACCTTGTACCATTAGTATTCAATCTGTAATAAAACCACGGAACTGACTTTTCAAGAGGATTTTCCTCTGAGGCATGCGTATACGGCATCTCCATCACAACAGAAAATCCCGCACTGTGAAGTGCCTGAATCATCTCTTTACATTCTTTTATAACAGTCTTGCTGTCTGACGGATTGGAAGCATAGCTTGCCTCAGGTACATTATAATTTAAAATCTCATACTCACTGTCGCCATCAAAATCCGCAAACGGTGCAAGCTGTACTGTCGTAACGCCAAGTTCCTTCAGATAATCAATACCAGATACAAGCTCTCCCGCACTGTTTACTTTTGCACCCTTTTCCGTAAAAGCACTGTACTTTCCGCCCGCAGTCATACCTGATGCGGTATCTGATGAGAAATCCTTAACACTTATCTTATAAACAGTATTTGCTTTTGTCGAATCAACATACACATGTCTGTCCCTGTCCCAACCCTCAGGAGATACTGAAGATGTATCTGTTATATACGAACGCTTTCCGTCTTTGCTTACCGCAACCGAATATGGGTCCTGAATTTTATATTTTGTTGTTCTGTCGCTGCCAATATGGGTAATATCTGTTGTGGTAATCGTATAGTCATAATACAATCCACCACACTCACCAACAATCGTTATAGTCCAGATTCCATTCATCGTTTACAAGCATTTTCTCTAATCCATAAGTTCCTATATCACGTGCATTGCTGTCATTATCATCACCTGTTGCATAAATATTAACTTTTACATCTATTGCCGCAGGTGCCCATAACAAAAATTCAGTTGACTCCTTTGTATATGTCGCTCCAAGCTGCTTGCCCTTACGTGTATGCCCCCAATCATCAACATATGTTCCATCATAGAAATATTCATTATCAATATCTTCTGCCACTTTATTAATATAGCTGCTAGGAATCGTAGCTATCTTTTTACTGTTATCTGCCGCAACCCCGGTAACGGCACTGCTTGAAAATACCATTCCGATTGACAACGCCACCGCAGTAATCTTTTTTAAGTTTAAATACTTCATAAACTCTTCCTCCTTTTATTGTATTCAATGTATCTATGCAATATCCTAAAACATTACGAAAATACATTCTGTCTTAGTGGTATTATACAATAAAAAGCATCAAAAAAATGCCATTTACACGAAATGACATTTTTTCGACACGAACGATATTAAAATGAATGTTTATTTTTCACTTTTTAATCACAATTTATTTAAAAAGTTCCGGCTCATTCTCAATTTAAATATCTGCTTAACACCATTTACAATACTTCTCATTCAATGTGCCATCCTTTTCACGACCTAATCTGCCGTCTAAGGCTTAGATTATCATGCTGTTAAAAAGAGAATTTGCAAAATATCTGAAAATAGTATAATTTGGTGGCATATACTAAATCAGCTGAAGAAAATAGTATATGAAATAAATGATATAATGTGAATGGAGATGGAATTAATGAACCCAGAAAAATTATTAAGAGAATATAGACTTCATATTTCCGAGAAGTTGATGGAGATATTTGACAATGTAATTTTGGAAGATGAACAATGGTTCATCTTGCCAGACAATCAGGCAATTCATATAGTTGAACTTTTAAGTGGCTATAATTCGCTGGTGATTGAATATGCCGAAAACTCAAGTGAAAGAAGCAGAAATTTAGCAGATGATGGAGACCAATTTTCGATATTAGACTATGACACCCCGGAAAAAATGTTTGAAGCAATGATGCAAGAAATAGAAAATGAAGGAAGCTCCTGATCATCCGGCAAATCTTGATGTATTGATCCAGAATTTTGACTGTGCATTGTCTCACCCTGATGCCAATGACCTGGAAAAACTTAAATAAGCCGTTATGGATCCATCCTTCTGATAAGGCCATAAAATAAGGCAGCCCCACATAGATGAGTCTGCCTTACTCTCTTTATTTAACGTTGATGCCACTGGCATATTGCTGCAGAAACTGTTTCTTTCCACATGGTCTTCCAAAATAATATCCTTGCAGATAATCAACCTTCATTTCTTTCATTTTCAGAAGCCATTCTTTTTCCTCGATGCCTTCTGCACATATCCTGACGTTAATACTATGTACCATGGGGATGATATTTTTATATAATTCATAATCCCTGTCACTGTTCATCGCCTTGGCAGTAAAATCCCTATCCATTTTCACATAACTCGGATTCATATCACGGATACAATGAAGATTCGAATATC